>ENA-OQCO01000003-OQCO01000003.1-human-gut-metagenome-genome-assembly--contig:-NODE-3-length-134196-cov-3.992332_pt1 | contig 134196 bp, 122 predicted proteins | sample MGYA00242500_ERZ504582 | MGnify/ENA primary metagenome ERZ504582 (study PRJEB26092, sample SAMD00036346) | human gut metagenome | host: Homo sapiens | study: EMG produced TPA metagenomics assembly of... | reverse complement strand
TTGAAATTTTATGTAGACTGTTTTGGCGTTCTTTTTCATTTGAGCGTGCGGTAATACTATTCGATTTTAAATTCTTAGCAGAGCTGATTGCAAGCGCTCCGCATCACATGCTCCGCCGGATTCACACGCTCCGCCGCACCGAAAACACGCCGATATACGGCTTATACGGTTGACATTTGCCGCCCGCAATTGTAAAATTAACATGCGTTCGGCGGCAATGCTCGCTTTACCGCCATGCATCCGAAAAGCCGAATCAAATGCGGTTCAACTTTGCAGATTTGCTCAACTTTTCGGTTCAGAAACTTTTTGGAGACAAAACTATGCGCTTTATTCCGCTTTTCAGCGGTTCATCGGGAAATTGTTCCGTTATTCAAACGGAGAAGGCGACTCTGCTTGTTGATGCGGGGCTGACCGGCAAAGCCGTTTGCGGAGCGTTGGCTTCCGCGGGCATCAATCCCACCTGTATTGACGGCATTCTTGTTACACACGACCATATTGACCACACCCGCGCCGTCGGAATACTTTCACGCAAGTACGATATGCCCGTTTATGCCAATGCCGGCACATGGGAGGCAATGAATCCCATCGTGAAGCAGGTGGATTTCAGGAACGTGCGTGTTTTTCGCACAGATGAAGATTTCTATATCGGAGACATCAATATTCTTCCTTTCAAAACGCCGCATGACGCAAAGGAGTCCGTCGGCTTCATATTCATCAGCCGTGGAAGCAAGCTTGCGTACATGACCGATATCGGCTGCGTTCACGAATCCATGCTGAATCAGGCCGCGGGAGCACAGCTTGTTTTCATTGAATCGAACCACGATGTTCAAATGCTGAAAACCGGCCCTTACCCTTATGTGCTTAAAAAACGCATTCTGTCCGATAACGGGCATCTCTCCAATGCGGACTGCGGTGCAGCGCTTGTCCGCCTGTATTCAACCGGGGTTCGTCGAGCCGTACTCGGGCATTTGAGTCAGGAAAACAACACCGAAGAGACGGCCTTCTCAACCGTTACGCAAGCGCTTGAAGCGGCGGGAATATCCGATATGCAGCTTGTTGTTGCAAAGCGCGACGGAGTCACCGGAGTTTTTGAAGTTTGATTTATACACGCCGCCGAACCGTCGGAGCCGAACGGAGGCTGCCGAATCCGGCGTATCGGTTCAAAAGGTTTTATTATGAAAATCAGAATTATCTGCGTTGGCAGACTGAAAGAAAAATTTTATACGGATGCCGTGAACGAGTTTCGCAAACGCCTCGGAAGGTTTGCGGAAGTTGAGATCACCGAACTTGCGGACGAGCGCGCACCGGAGGGATTAAGCTCGGCGGAACTTGAGCAGGTCAAGGCAGCGGAATGCAGCCGCATCCTTGAAAAAATCTCACGAGAGGACACGGTTATTGCGCTTGATATTGCGGGAAAACAGCTTTCATCACCTGAGCTTGCGGATAAACTTTCCTATTATATGTTGAACGGCAGAAGCCGGCTTGTTTTCGTAATCGGCGGTTCAAACGGGCTGAATGACAGTGTGCTGCATCGTGCCGACTTCAGGCTCAGCTTTTCAAAGCTGACGTTTTCGCACCAGATTTTTCGGATCATGCTGCTTGAGCAAATCTACCGTGCCTTCAAAATCATGAACAACGAACCGTACCATAAATAAAACAACCCGTTCCCGCATGGGCGGCAAAACAACAAAAAGAAGGAAATGACAGAAAATGATGAACGAAAAAGAGCTGCCCGTTTACGCCGCATTGGACAGAATGGGTATTGAATATACCCGCATTGAACATCCCGCTGCCGCAACCATGGAAGCATGTGCCGCGATCGGCGAAGGCACCGGTGCAAGCCACTGCAAAAATCTGTTTCTCACAAACAGGCAGGGCACGGCATTTTTTCTTGTTATGCTCGGCAGCAGCAAAAAATTCCGAACCGCATCGGTCAGCAAACAGCTCGGCGTTGCAAGGCTGAGTTTCACAACGGCGGAACAGCTCGAAAACATACTCGGACTCACCCAAGGTTCCGTGACGGTCACGGGACTTCTTAACGACACAGCGCACTGCGTCCACGTTGCAATCGACAGAGACCTGCTCAATGAGGAACGCATACTGATTCATCCAAACATAAACACTGCGTCCCTGGTCGTTAAAACAAGCGACATCCTGCGTTTTCTTGACCTGCTCGGATACGAATTCACACCGATTGCGGTTGAAGACGCGGATGCTGCCGTTCAGAGCGGTTCACTTTGCACGGATAAACCGCCGAACGTTTTCTGTTGCAAAAAACCGCCGTGCAGAGTATAATAGAATATGCCGAATTCTGCGGGATACAAGTCGCTTTTGTCAAAGCCCCTTGTATGCGAACACGCAAAAAAGGTCGAACGCGTTCCGAATCCGGCTTTCGGAGCTGCAAAAAATTAAACAGATTGAAAAGGATTTTTTAATGGATAATAACGGCAGCAACGCCGCAATTCGCGGCAAGGTTCATTTCATCGGCATCGGCGGCTGTTCGATGAACGGGCTTGCACAGATTCTGCGCGGGCGTGGATTCGAAGTTCAGGGGTCGGACAGCACAACATCGCCCTTCACAAAGCGGCTTGAGGAACTCGGCATTCCCGTTTTCATCGGACATGATCCGAAAAACGTTGAAGGCTGCGGCACTGTTATATATTCAGCCGCAATAAAACCCGACAACCCGGAACGCGTCCGCGCACGCGAACTCGGCATTCCGGAAATCGAGCGTTCCGTTGCTCTCGGCATTATCAGCCGAAGCTATCGCGAAGTCATCGGAATTGCCGGCTGCCACGGCAAAACAACAATCACCTCCATGCTTGCACTCATTGCCGAAAACGGCGGACTTGATGCGACCGTTCATGTCGGCGGCATGGTTGATTTTCTGCACGGCGGCATTCGCTTGGGTTCCCACGACCTTTTTGTTACCGAAGCATGTGAATACGTTGAAGCTTTTTGACGCTGCATCCAACGGTTGTGCTTATCAACAATATCGACAACGATCATCTTGACTATTTCAAGACAATGGATAATATTGTCAATGCATTCCGCAAATTTGTTGCAAGAATGCCCGCCGACGGTTTGTTTGTCGGCTGCACCGACGATTCGCATGTGCGGCAATTGCTCGGCGAATTCGGCGGCAGAAAAACAACATACGGACTTGACCTCACCAATTCGCCGGATTATTACCCTGCGGATGTGCATTATGATGAACTCGGCTGCGCTTCCTTCGACCTTATGCACCGCGGGGAAAGACTCGGAAGAGTCACGCTTCATGTTCCCGGACAGCACAATATGCTCGATGCAATTGCAGCATCCGCCGTTGCACTTGAACACGGCACGGATATTCAAACGGTCATAACCGCACTTGCCCGATTCCGTTCGGTGCAGCGCCGCTTCGAATACTACGGCGAACGAAACGGCGTTCGTGTTTTCCATGATTATGCGCATCATCCCGCCGAAATTCGCGCCGCAATGGACTGCGCACTGCGCACTCCGCACAAAAAGCTTTTTGTTGTTTTCCAGTGCAACAGCTTCACCCGCGCAAGAACGCTCTTCACCGAAAACGTTGACTGTTTCAGGGGCGCGGACAAAGTGCTTGTGCCCGATATTTACCCCGGCAGAGAGAAGGACGACGGCTCTGTTCATGCACGCGACATGGTTGCGGGCATCAATGCCCAAACGAGCAACGCCGAATACATACCGACTTTTGAGCAGATTAACGATTACCTGCTGCATAATGCTGCTGCCGGAGACATCGTTCTGACGCTCGGAAGCGGCGATGTTTATAAACAAACCAAGCTTTTTTTGCAGTAAAGCGATTAATTAATCAAAACACTTACCTCGTATGAAAAAACTTAGTTGCGGAATACTTTTGTTTATTTCGGCTCTCATCTGGGGCATAACTTTTGTTGCGCAAAGTGATGCCTCGGCGCATATTGAGCCGTTCACCTTTAATTTTGTTCGCTTCTTAATCGGTTCGGCGGTGCTTTTGCCGTTCATTCCGATATTCGGCCGATTTGAAGCAAAAAAAGCAGCAAACAGCTCGGCGATTGATTCAGCCCCGGCAGCTCATGAAAAAAGCAGTTCAAAAAAGCTGCTTATTGGCGGCATTCTTTTGGGCATCATGCTCTGCATTGCCTCAAATTTGCAGCAATTGGGCATTACAAACGGCGACTCCGTCGGCAAGGCCGGGTTCATAACCTCCGTTTATATAATGCTTGTTCCTGTTGTCGGTTTGTTTTTCAAAAAAAAGACACATCCGCTGATTTGGCTCTGCGCCGTCGTATCAGCTGTCGGATTGTATTTTTTGAGTGTTGACCCCGCACGCGGAGCGTTCAATATTGAGTTTTCCGATCTTGCGTACCTTGGATGCGCGGTTTTTTTCGCCGTGCAGATAATCCTTGTTTCGATTTACTCCCCGCAGGTGAACTGTATCGCTCTGAGCTGCATTCAATTTGCCGTTGCGGCCGTGTTCAGCGGTATCGGCATGTTGTTTTTTGAAACTCCCTCATTTGCTGCAATACTGAATGCCGCAGGGCCGCTGCTCTATGCAGGCATTCTGAGCTGCGGAATAGCTTATACCCTGCAAGTTATCGGGCAGCGCGGCATAGACCCCGCGATCGCTTCCCTGATTATGTGCCTTGAATCCGTTTTTTCGGTAATTGCAGGTTTTTTATTGCTCAATCAGCGTATGACCCCGCGTGAAATTCTCGGCTGCGGAATCATGTTTGCCGCCACGGTCGCCGCACAGCTGATTCCTTCAACACAAAAGAAAAACAGCCGCAATTAACTTACGACTGCATATAAGCGCCGCTGAACATTTCGGCATTAAACCCCTGCGAATCGATTGACCCGCAGGGGTTTGAGTTTTGATTTGCACATATCGTTCTCAACACTCCTCCGCTTTCATAAGCAGCTCAAACTCCTCGCAAACAACGGGAATATCCTGAGAAAATTCAAGTCCGCAGGCAGCATATTCGTCCCGGTAGAACTCCTCGTGAACCTTGCGCCAGTAGGCAAGGCTTCTGTCGCCCTCGCCCTCGCAGAAAGCATGATGCGCGCTTACGTCACAAAACGGAACAATGTAGACCTTTGTTGTTCTGATAACGCAGACCGCCTCATCTCGGGAGTTCAGTATAACGCTGTATTCTCCCTCCGTCGGAATCGGCTCATTATCGATTTTGTAAAGCTCCTCGGCGGAAGCCGTGCCCGTTTTTATGCCGCGCAGCACAAGTTCGGCAAGCTTGTCCGGTGCGTCGCCGAATTGCCACGCCTCGTATTCATTATGTTTGATGCCGTTTTTCTCGGCAAATTTGCTCCAAAGCTGCTCTGCTGTCATATTTTCACCTTCTTTATAATGCAGTAAATACGTTGATGCCCCGTTCCCGCCCTCGCTTTCGGTCAATGCACGGTGGTAAAAATGCTCAATGAGTTTTGCAAGCGTAACAATCGGGGCCGAACGATAATAAAAACCTGCCCGACGGTTCAACTTGTTGCAGCTTATAACTCAGCTGCGGAGTTTTGCATTCGCCCCGAAAGCTACATATACCTAAATTTTTCAGTCAATTTCCGTAAGCCAATTAAGCTGCTGAATCATATTATCGGTGCAGCGCAGCTCACGGGACATTGCATCGATCTGCTTTTGAAGCGCGCGAACGTCCACGGTGCTCAAAATCACAATTTCGGAGCGGGTCACGCGATCGCACAAGCTGCTTGCATTGCCCGCAAGCTCGCGATAAGCATCGATTTTTATTTTCAGGCAATCACGCTTTGCAATAAGCTCGGTAATGCTTTTCCCGTCGGGAGTTTTTGTGTTACAATTGCATATATTTATCTTTGCGATCAGGTACTCCAGCCGCGCAATGCAGCCGTCCAGCTCCGAAATCAGCTCCGCGGGATCCTCTTCGGGGTTTCTTCCCTGCTGAACCTTTGAATTTCTGTACAGCCTTGAATTCAATTGTTCAATGCGGCGATTTAAATCCGCTCTTTCCTGCAATGCTTCTGCAAGTTTCATTTTTATGACCATACCTTCCGCCGCAGCGAAAGCTTCCTTTCTTTAATTTTTATATCAGCTTTTGCGGAATGATATCGCTGCCGTGAAACGGCTAAAACCGCAAAGCACATATGTCCGCCGCTCAAACGCACATCAAGCGGTTCGATACACACTTATTCGGTCCGTTTAATCCTCCGCAAATTGTCCGAATATGCTGCGGTACTTATGATAGAACTCCTCAAATTCACCGTTTTCGATGCTGCTCCTCATGTTTGCTGTCATCTCGTTGTAGAACCACAAATTGTGCAGCACACAGAGCCGCATACCAAGCCGTTCGTCAGCCTTCAGCAAGTGACGTATATATGCGCGGGAGTAACTTTTGCATGCGGGACAACCGCAGCTCTCCGCTATCGGCCGGGAATCAAGTTTGTATTTTTCGGCGAGCAGCCGCATTTTGCCGCTCCAAGTGAAAACATTGCCGTGCTGTGCATTGCGCAGCGGCAGCACGCAGTCAAAAAAATCCACCCCGCGCTGAACAGCCTCAAGGATGTTCAGCGGCGTGCCGACACCCATTAAATAGCGCGGCTTGTCTTTTGGCATATAGGGTTCAACTGCCTCAATTATATCATACATTTCATCGGCAGTTTCGCCGACGGCAAGTCCGCCTATCGCATAACCCGCAGCGGGAACCTGCGCGATCTGCCGCATATGACGAATGCGAAGATCCGAATATGTTCCGCCTTGATTGATTGCAAACAGCAGTTGATTCGGGTTGAGCGTGTCCTCAAGCGCGTTGAGCCTGTCCAATTCGGCACGGCAGCGATGGAGCCAGCGCGTGGTGCGTTCAATTGAATTTTCAACGTATCCCCGCGGTGCAGGATTCTGAATGCATTCGTCAAATGCCATTGCGATCGTTGACGCAAGGTTGGACTGGATACGCATGGATTCCTCCGGACCCATGAAAATCTTCTTCCCATCGATATATGAAACAAAGCTCACGCCTTCCTCACGGATTTTTCGCCTGTGTGCAAGCGAAAAAACCTGAAAACCGCCGCTGTCCGTCAAAATCGGTGCATCCCAATTCATGAATTTGTGCAGACCGCCGAGCTTGCGTATAAGCTCATCACCCGGACGAATATGCAGGTGATATGTGTTGGAAAGCTCCACCTGACAACCGATTCGGCGCAGATCATCCGTTCCCGCTCCACCGCGAATTGCAGCCGCAGTGCCGACGTTCATGAAAACGGGAGTTTCAATTTCGCCGTGAACCGTGTGCATCCTGCCCCTTCGCGCATTGCCGCAGGTCGTTATCAATTCAAATTTTCCGTTCTGCATTTTTCCGTTCTGCATTCTTCCGTTCTGCATCAATCCCGCTCGCTGTCCGTATATTTATAAATAAAAATCGGAATCGGAGGTTCCTTTTTCCAATTGTGAAAAAAAGTTGAAATAACCTGAAACCTGTCGCTGTCGATTTCGCGAAGCAGCTCAAGCAGCGTGTCCCGTTCCTCGAATCCCGTCGCCCCTCCGTGGTAGATGGTTACACACATCAATCCGCCCTTTTTCAGCAGTTCAAGCCCCGCCGAAATTGCGGCAAAGCTCGTGTCCGCATGGGTAAAAATTCTGTGGTCGCCCCCGGGCAGCCAGCCAAGGTTGAAAACAATGCAGTCCACCGTCTCCGGTTCGGCATAATTCGCCATATTCGAATGGGAATCAAGGTGAACCTCCGCCCGCAATCCGCGTGCGGCAAGCAGAGCGTTTGTGCTGTCCACCGCTTCCTGCTGAATATCAAAAGCAATGACGCGCCCGCAGGGACCGACAAGTTCGCATAAATATGCCGTGTCACGTCCGCGGCCCGCCGTTGCATCGATGCAGAACGCGCCTGCCCCGATGCGGCCGTTTATAATGCTGTGTACAAGTTCTGTTGCGTTCATGTTACTAATTATATCAGCCGAGTTTTAATCATGCAACCGCACGAATACGAATAGTTTCAATATTTCCCGGGAAATGCCGCCGAAAAGCCGCTTTTTGCCGAAAACCTTTTCCCGAGACAATTTATTTCCCGAGAAATAACGCTTATCGGACGACGCGGCATGTTCCGACGCCGTAGTATTTGAAACACTCCAAAACCTCGCGCGTTATAACCTCACCCGGCATGACCGGAGGAATTGCGGGAGGGCAGCCGACGGTGGAAATTGAGCAGATTCTGCCGAGGCAATCCTCCGCAGGCAGCAGTTCGGACGGGCTCAGCAGAGCTTCGCGCGGGGAAACCGCGGCGGGCGGAAAGGGAATTTTCGGCGGTTCCGATACAATTTTCGGCTTTTTCGGAATATTCAAAAGTGCGTTGCTCAACCTTTTGAAATGCACGGCGGGAAGCAGCGGCGACAGCATAAAGACTATAAAATCATCGTCAAAAAACTCCGGAAATACGCCGTCATTTTCCAGCATATGAGCCAAATCCGCACCGGTATAGCCAAACGGTTTCGGGCGAAGCGTGAGTTTCAGCGGTTCGGATTCAAACACATTGAAACCGTGTAAAGTCAGTTTCGCTTTAAGCCCCGCAGCCTGTTGAAGAAAACCCGCAAGCTCGGCGCAAAATTTCTCCGCCGATGCGTTAAATGCATCAAGGGACTGCAGAATTAAATACGATGGACTGCTTGACCCAAACACCGAAAAGGCCGCTTTTGCTTTTTTCGTCATGCCTTTCGGCGCATTTCGGGAAATATGCAGGTATGCGCCGCCCGTCAGCACGGGCAAAGTTTTATGCGCCGAATCGCAGCAAATATCCGCACCGGCTTCCGTCGGATGCAGCGGAAATGCCGAAAAATCGCGCTGCTCCGCTCCGCCTTTCGGCAAAAATCGAGGTATGCGCCGTGCGCATTATCCACCGCAAGCGGAACACCGGCAGTATGGCATTCGCGGGCAATACCTGCAATATCAAGAACGTTTCCGAGATAATCCGGGCTTGTGACATAGACCGCCGCAGGACGGCGCGGGCAGGCCGCAAGCGCAGCGCGAACATCGAGCGGAGTGATGGGGCAGCTGTGATATGTCCCTCCGGCCGCAGGGCGGAGCCATACGGGCTGAATGCCGAGCAGCGCAGCGGCATTCACAAACGCCTTGTGTGCATTTCTGCCGGCAAGAATGAGCGGCGAATCATTCGGTTCATCGGGTAAATCGAACCTGCACATTTCGCCGTTTCGCCGTTCGCAAAAATCGGCCGCAAGCAGATACAGCATTACCTGTATGCAAAGCGTCGACCCGCCCGCCGAATAGAATGTATCGGCTCCGAACAGGCGGCTTGCATTTCTTTCGCTCTCCGCAATTATGCCGTCAGGTGCAAAAAGCTCGTCCGCACCCGTAATTTCGGTTATATCAAGACTTTCGCAGCCAAGAACAGAAACGCCCTTATGTCCGGGCATATGCAGCCGTGCGGCATCGCTCTTCGCGTAATTATTTACAAAATCGCATATCGGTGTTTTCATTGATAAAGCGTTTTAGGCAGGCACCACGCGGACAAAATCACGCGGGTGCATTTGCTTCATCGGATTCCGCTGCCTTGATCTCGCGTGCAACGGCAACCATCAGCGCGCATTCCATCCTTTTGCGGAACAGGTCGCAGCCGTATTCATAAATGCCGCGAACGGAACCCGTGGAATGATACGCATTTGCGGCGCAGCCGCCGGAGCAATAGAGCCTTGCCCAGCAGTCGCGGCACTCCTTGCGCGCATAAACATTGCAGGCGGCGAATTCATCGCGCACGGCGGTGTTTGTAACGCCCGTCCAAATGTTTCCGAGCAGAAATTTATCATCCCCGACGAATTGATGACAGGGATACAGATCGCCCCACGGAGTGACCGCCATGTATTCCGTGCCGGAACCGCAGCCCGATATGCGCTTATATATGCACGGACCGCCCGCAAGGTCAATCATATAGTGATAGAACGTGAACGGCTTGCCCTCGTCATCGCGCTTGAGCATAAGTTCGGCAAGTTGTTCGTATTGTTCGAACACTGTCGGCTTATCCTGTTCGGTAAGCGCAGCGGGGTCGCCCGCACCTGTCACAACGGGTTCCATGCTCAATTCGGAAAAGCCGAGATCGAGCATCACCTTTATGTCCTCCAGAAAATCGGGGTTTGCGTGAGTAAACGTGCCGCGCATATAATACCCCTTGCCCTTGCGCGCTTCAACAAGCTTTTGGAACTTCGGAACGATGGTTTCCCAGCTGCCCTTGCCCGCATAGTCCACGCGATACCTGTCGTGAACTTCCTTCCGTCCGTCAAGGCTCAGAACAACGTTGCTCATCTCCCGATTTGCAAAATCAATAACATCATCGTCAATAAGCATTCCGTTGGTTGTAAGCGTAAAACGAAAGTTCTTGCCCGCCTGCTTTTCAATGCTGCGTGCGTATTCAACAAGCTGCTTCACAACATCGAAATTCATCAGCGGCTCACCGCCGAAAAAGTCAACCTCAAGGTTGCGGCGCGAACCGGAGTTTTCAACCAAAAAATCCAGCGCGCGTTTACCGACATCAAAGCTCATCAATGCGCGTTCGCCGTGGTATTTCCCTTGGCTTGCAAAGCAATAGGAGCAATTGAGATTGCAGGTATGCGCAATATGCAGGCACAAAGCCTTAACAACGCCGGATGTTGCGGCTTTCAGCGCACCCGCCATTGGTTCAAACGTATCCTCAACGAAGAGCTTGCCCGAATTTTTAAGTTCGGTTATTTGGTCATAGCATTCATAAATATCGGAAATCGTCACGGCATCGGCCGTGCTTCCGCATTCGGTGCCGCAGTATTTTTCGGCAATTTCCGAAATAAGTTCGCTGCGGGTTTTTGATTCGTATCCCGCGATAAGGTCATAGGCGATATCGTCAACGACATGGACCGCGCCTGAGCAAACGTCCAAAACAATGTTGTAACCGCCGAGTTTATATTGATGAATCATAGGAGACTTACCTTCAGTGCTGCATTTATGCAAGCTTATTGTAATGTCAAAAATGCCGCCCCGAAAGGGCGGCACCTCGGTTTAAGAAACTTTGAACAAAGCAACGCTCCCGATAAATCGGGCATCATCGCTTTTTAACCCGTAAAGCTTATTTGTCTTTGTTTTCGCAAGCCTGGTTTGCAATGCCGCAGCTGGTCTTGCAGGCAGACTGACAGGAAGTCTGGCATTCGCCGCAGCCGCCGTTCTTGGCACTCTCGCAAAGATCGCGGGTCTTAATGGTGTTGATGTGCTTCATATCGCAAATCCTCCGAATTTTATGTCGCTGACTGTAATTATAGCACGTCCGCAAAGGACTGTCAACGAGTTGACCGAAGAAAATTCACCGAAGCGATAAAATCGGGTTCTTCTCTCAGTGTTTTCCGTATGTCGGCACGGGCGCAAGCTGCGGCGGGGTGTGCCGCTCGTTCGGCGGAATAAGCTCGTAAAGATAATACACCCGAACCTTTCCTTCAAGGTAGAACTTTTCCTTGCTTATAAGCCGATAGTTATATGTGGAAAGTGTTTTATCCCTTGTAACAACAAAATCGACTTTGCCCATCCGCACCGCCTCGCGCTGTTCGCGGTTCATCTCCGTGAGCGGAATATTCAGCGTGCAGAAAAATTTGCAGTTCGGCAGGATTCCGCTTGCGGTGTAAAAGCCGCCGTCCAAAAAGCCGTAGTTCAGCAATGTCGGATTTTCAATCCCGGATTGCTTTATTTTTTCGGCAAATTTATACTGCGGGAGCTCTTCTTTTTTATATGACATCAGATATCTGTTAGGAGTTGCAAGCAGTGCAAAAGCCGTGCAGAACACAAGGAAGAACCCAACGGCGCAGCGGAACCCCCGCTTTGTTTTTGCAAAATCGGAAAGAGCCACCTTTTTTTCACGCTGTGCGGATAAACCGCGTTTTTTGCGGACTTTGCGCATTTTTTTCAAAACATCGGGCAGCATTGCAAAGCCGTATATTGAAAAGACCGTCAGAATAAATGCATAATACGGATAGGCGCGCCCGCCTATATAAACGAAAAAGGCCGTGAACAGAAAACAGGAAAGCATATATGCGTTTTCGGGGCTGCGCCTGTCCCAAATCATGCCGAGCGGAGCAAAAATCAAAACCTGCGGATTCGTCACAAAAGCTTTGCCGATGTTAAAAAGCAGCTTCCAAAGAGTTTTAAAAATTCCTGTCTTTGAAAAACCTTCCGTTGAATAAACAAATATGTTGTTGTAGAAATATGCCAGCCAACAATCCCGAAGTGCACCGTTGAACGCAAAATACGCAAACACCGGCAGACTGACCGCGGCAACGCCGAGAAATGCGGTCAAAAAGCTTCCCGCCACGCGCAAAATCCCGTGACCGTGAAGCCTGTGCCGCCGTGCCGCATCTATGAAAAACATCAGCGCAAGCCCGATATAGAAGCCGAGCATTGTGAACTTTATCCAAAGGACGCAGCCTCCTGCGCAGCCGAGCGCAAATTTTTGTGCGGCAGTGAGCGGCACATCCGCTTTGACCGCCCGAACGGTAAGAAAAAGGCTGTGCATCAAAAGCGGCAGGCAAAGTTCCTCCGCACTGTCGCCGTATTTGAATGCCGTGCAGGAATAAATGAGCGCAGCGGCAGCGGGAAGAAGAAAATAAACCTGTTTTTCCCCGACCCAAAGCCGCATGAACCTTGCCGCAAAGTACAGGAAAAACCCCGCACATATTATTTCAACCAGATAAACACCGATAAAATTCGTTTTCGAAACAAGCCCCGCAAGCCCGTGAACAAAATAAAGCAGCGGACCTTTTTGCTCATAAATATCGCGATAAAGCACCGAACCGTTGAACATTGCGCGCCCTGTCGTGAAAAAGCACTGGGAATCCACCCAATCGTTGATGGGATAGAGGAAGGAAGAGCGGCTGCAAACGGTTATGACAAGAAAAGCCACGGCAAAGCTGAACAAAAACAGCCTCCGCAGTTCGCGTCCCTCATCGGTTTTGCCGAAAAAAACGAAATTCAAGCCCGCTACCTCGCAATACAACCCGTGTATTATATCACGATTTTTCCGCAACTGCAATTATGCCGCAAAAAAGTCAAAAACTGTTCCGGCTTCAATGATTGGTTACACTCAGCACACAAAATCACGTTGATGAGAATGAGCGTCTGTGGTATTCTTCATGCAGGGCTCTCCTTCGTGAATGTTTTGGGCATTATAACCATATCACACGGTTTCTCTTCTTCATGCTTTTTGCTGCCTCTCTGTTTTATCATAATAACATAACATAACGTACTGATTGTGAGTGTATGATAAAGCTTGACACGAGCGGAAAACGCATTTATTATTCTCTTAACTACGATTGCACAGAGGCTTTTGTTGAAAAGCTTCAGCAACTGCTTTCACGCAAAAAATAACTGCGCGAGGCAAACTCTGCACAGGAACGGAGAATTATATGAACCGAATGAATATTTTTTTCAGCAGAATCATTGTTTTTATCGCTGCGGTATGCAGCCTTGTCTGCGGATGCACGAGCGGCGGTGCGCAGGAAACTCCCCTGCCGAAAAACACTCCGCAAATCACGCCGGCACCCGTCCCGACTGAGGCGGTTTCCGAATTCCCGACGTGTACCGCTCCCGCAATTACGGATGCGCCGAATCATGATACTGACAGTGAAACCGTTCTGACAGCGGAGCAGATTTCCGCAATGAACGCTGCATTTTTGCAGTTCCCGGGCGAATCGGCAGGGTTGTTTGACCTTGCTTCGTTTAAAAACGGAATTTCAGCCGAACGGCTGAAGGCTCTTATCGCACGGGGAAATCTGCCCTCCGCAAACGGCTATGTCGGGCAAACGCCGCTTTCCGCTCAGCAGCGGAATGAGATTCTGAACAACCGTGCATTGGATGCCGTTCAAGGCCATTCGGATGTACGCTTCGGTTTTTGTGTGCAGCGCAGCGACCTTCGCTCCGTTCCGTTTGCGCCGCGCGTAACTTCAAAGCCCAACGACCGCTTCGGTGACACTCTTCAGGAATCCGTTGTTCTGCAAAACGAGCCTCTCGCCGTGCTGCATGAAAGTGCCGACGGAAAATTTCTTTTCGTTGCAGCATATTTTTATGTCGGTTGGATAAACTCCGACAGCGTTGCGCTGTGCAGCAGCTTTGAACAATGGCAAGCTCTGCTTGCGCCCGAAAACGATTTTCTTGTTGTAACGGGCAGCAGTTTCCGTCTTTGCCGCGATCCGTACGAACCGTTGGTTTCGGAGCTTGAATTAACGATGGGAATGCGGCTTTCGCTTGCGGAAAAGCCCGGAACGGTCAAATCCGTTCGCGGAAGAATGTCATATGATAACTACATTGTGAACGTTCCCTCCCGCGCAGCGGACGGGAGTCTGAAATTCATTGAAGCTCTTGTTCCGATTTCAAGGGATGTTCATATCGGATATATGCCGTTTACATACAGCAATGTGATTCGGCTTGCGGACAAAACGCGCGGGGAAATCTACGGTTGGGGCGGAATGCTCGACGCACGGGACTGTTCCGCGCTTGTTATGGAAATCTACCGCTGTTTCGGCATAATGCTGCCGCGCAACACATCCGACCTTGCCAAGCTCCCGGAGCAATACGCAGCGGATGTTTCTTCCCTTTCGACGGAAGCGAAGCGTGAGACAATCCTGAGTCAGCCTGCGGGTGTCATTCTTTTCTTTCCCGGACACGTTATGATTTATTACGGCTCCGACGGCAATGACCTGCTCTGCCTGAGCGCAGCGGGAAAGTTCGCCCCCGTGCAGTCCTCCGCAACACAAAATGTCTATACCGTTGAAGTGTGTTCGCTTGATGTCCGCCTTTCAAACGGAAAAACATGGCTCGAAGCCATTGAAAAGATTATTCGAATAGGCTGAGGTTTTCGCAGACAAATTATAAAGCGAGCTGCCGGCGGGAAATTTTTCATCGCCGGCAGCCTGCCGAACGAAAGCCGTCAACAAACATTTAGGGTCCAAGCACAAACCTCAACCGGCATCATTTCTGTATTTTTCCCATTTCAATCCGAATTTCGTGCCGCTCCGGATCGGTGTTCGAGCAGGAATACAAATCGAATCCGATAATCTCGAATCCGTTTTTTCGATAGAATGCAATTGCATTTTCATTGCAGGACTGTGTTTCAAGAACGCTCATTCGTGCGCCGGAAGCTTTTGCCGCATCGGAAATTGCATTCATCAGCAGCGTTCCGACGCCTTTGCTGCGCACATTTCCCGAAGCAGCGGTTCAAGCCGGCATTGACATATCCTATTTCGGTCACAGCTTTGTCCCCATTTGAATACACTGGTGCTGTAAGTGAATTATTCAGCGCAATTTCAAGGCCGCTCCGATTCAGGGTTGTTCGGAGTGCCGCTGACTGTATTAATGATTCCGGAGGGGTATTATGAACAGCATTATCGCACAGCTTGACGATGTGCATTTAATATATCACGAGCCGCGCGGCGAAACCGAGGCGGTGGGGGGTATAAGTTTATCCGTTCACAAGGGGGAGTTTGTTTCGATAGTCGGGCCTTCCGGCTGCGGCAAAACGAGCCTTCTGTCCATTTTTGCGGGCATATTGCAGCCAAGCTCCGGCAAGGCGGAGGTTCTCGGCGCACCGCCCGATCCGCGTGCAAACAGCACGGGCTACATGCTTCAGCGCGATCATCTTTTTGATTGGCGCACAATCGAACAGAATGCCCTGCTTGGGTTGGAAGTCAAAAAAAGGCTGAATGCCGAAACCCATGCTTACGCTGCGGAGCTGCTGGACCGTTACGGATTGGGAGCGTTTAAGGATTATTATCCGCGTCAGCTTTCGGGAGGAATGAAGCAGAAAGCCGCACTTATACGCACGCTTGCTTTTTCGCCGGAGCTGCTGCTGCTGGACGAACCTTTTTCCGCATTGGATTATCAGCAAAGGCTTCTGCTCGCGGATGAAGTTCATTCAATCATCAAGCGCGGAGGGTACACCGCCGTGCTTGTAACTCACGACATTTCGGAAGCCATCTGCATGAGCGACAGGGTAATAATCCTGAGCGAACGCCCCGCACGAATCCGCAAACAGGTGGAAATCAACATGGGCAGCGACACGCCGCTTGAACGGCGGTCAAACCCGCTTTTCAGAGAATACTATGACGCTGTCTGGTCGGAATTCCGCCTTGCGGGAGAGCGGCAGCAGCTGATGCCGACGGAAAATGCGAATACGCAGAAAGGAGTTTGAACCGTGAAAAGAACGATGAAAGATATAAAGAGTTCGAAATTAAAACCTCATGCAGCGGAAAAACCTTCGGCGCCGCTGCCCGCAGTGTCCGACGAACATGTGGCTTATCTTCGACGGCTGAAGCGGCACAACCGCTTTATCATTGCAATGCAGCTGGCAATTTTAGTTGTATTCATCGGGCTTTGGCAGCTTTTCGGGGATCTCGGCATCGTGAACACTTTCATTGTGTCCGCACCGCTGCGTGTTTTAAAAACGCTCGCCCGCCTGAATGCAAGCGGGGAGCTGTTTGTTCATATCGGCGTCACAATGCTTGAAACAATCGCCGGGTTCACTGTAGGAACACTGGTCGGAACACTTATTGCAGTGCTGATGTGGTGGAGCAAAACTCTCTCCCGCATTCTTGACCCGTATATGGTGGTGTTGAACGCATTGCCGAAAATTGCGCTCGGTCCGATAATAATCGTTTGGGTCGGCGCAGGCATGGAAGCGATAATTGTGATGGCACTGCTGATTTCAACAATCGTAACAATAATGACGGTGCTGGCAGGTTTCAATGAAATATCTGCCGAAAAACAGCTCCTTATGCGCACCCTCGGTGCAAACAAAATGCAGACCTTTTTGAAAGTGATTCTGCCCGCTTCCGTGCCGACAATTATCGGTGCGCTGAAACTGAGCGTTGGAATGAGCTGGGTCGGCGTCATCGTCGGCGAATACCTCGTGTCCAAATCCGGTCTCGGCTATCTTATCGTTTACGGCGGTCAGGTGTTTCAATTGGATCTTGTTATGACGTCAATAGTGATCCTCTGCATACTTGCCGCTTTGATGTATTATTGCATCGCCTTCCTTGAAAAAAGGATCCTTCAGGCGAGGGGGGAAGGGTAGACTGCCGCGTGATTGGTAATGCGCGGTTAAAAAGCGAACCGAGCCAAAGCTTTCATTTGCCGAAGGCCTTGACTCGGTTCGCTGCCGTTTATATTTTTCTTCATTGGTATTCAACATTCGTATTCAACAGTGCTTATATTGCGGTTTAATTTCCGCACGAAATGCTGTAGCTCTCATTTCCGACAGTAAAAACCGCCCTGTCGTTCACTCTGTCTATTTCAACGGTGACGGGCATTGAAGTGACATGTTCGCGCAGCACGGCAAAACGGGTATCGGAGGGAACAACCCCATCGAGAAGCTCCTCGGGAGAAACAGACAGCGAGCGCATATCCTCTGCCTTTATCCCGCCGGAATCCTTTACGCGTTCATCGGTTGTCATTCCGAAGTAATTGAAAGTTCCGCCCACATCCCAAGTTGCATCGCAATAATAGTATTCTCCGTCCAGTTTTATCAAGTTCCACTGATGTGCAATGGAATCGTTGATGCAGTTGACTTCAATGCAGTCAATATCCGCCTGCGCGCAAAGGAAGGTCATTGCCTCCGCAAACGAATAGCATATGCCCATTCCGTCACACATAACGGAATAAGCGGACGTTCGATAGATGTATTCGTCCTCGGTAAGGTTCTGCGGGTTTTCAGATGCTTCATAGTCGTATTGCGCATATGCGGTCAGCCTTGAATACAGCAAAAGCGCACGCTCGGTTTCGTTATCGCCCTCGCGAAGCACGGACATGAAGTCGATTGCGGTTGTTTCAAATTTTTGCAGTTTTTCGTCAAGTTCGTTTGGCTCAACGTTGATTATTTTCCATTTCAACACACCCGTTGAAGCATCAAAATCCCGATAATCATTGCAAAGTGCAAATGCGGTGAACGGCGGGCACATCCTGTTGACGGCAAAAACCGTATTCATTGCAAACGTTGGTTCATAGCTGTCGAACCCGAATTTCACGCTTGTTTCTCCTTTCAGAAACGCATCTACGACCATTCGGGCGGCTTTAATCGCCTGTTCGCCGACAAGTTTTGTCATCAGCGGCGTTGTCTTATGATAATCCGGGCTGTAAACAAGCGGTGCACGCGTAGGCATCGGCGTTTCCGTCGGCACGGCAGCAGCCGTCGGCCGAATCGTTTGCACAGGGGTCGGCGCGTCCGTGGGATTGTTTTCTCCGCTCCCTCCGCAGCCGCCGAACAAGCCGAACACCGTTGCGGCACAGACAATCATTATAAGCAGCTTTAATAAAACCTGCTGCCCCGCTTTTCTTCCGTTCTCAGCGCATTCAATCGGCAAATGCTGTTTTTTCATGCCATGCCTCCTCGGGACGCTTTCGAATCAATCAGCGAATGTTCCGCTTTTTTAACAATAATGCCGCCGGTTTTGAAAATCGAGTTTTCCGGCACAACCCCGCGAACGCAGGAAACGGGGTAGACATTGCTGTGCCGACCGATGACCGTTCCCGGATTCAGCACGCTGTTGCAGCCCACTTCAACAAAATCTCCGAGCATTGCTCCGACTTTTTTCCGCCCGGTTTCAATGCTTTTTTCGGTGGATTTAATCACAACGTGAGTCTTGTCGCTCTTGACATTGGATGTTATCGAGCCTGCGCCCATATGCGCTTTATATCCAAGAATCGAGTCCCCGACATAGTTGTAATGCGGAGTCTGAACATTGTCGAAAAGAATAACATTTTTCAGCTCCACCGAATTGCCGACAACGCAGTTTTTTCCGACAAGCGCATTGCCGCGGATAAAAGCACCGTGCCGCACTTCCGCACCGCTGTCAATTATGCACGGGCCGTTTATCCATGCCGTGGGGTAAACGACTGCATCCTTCGCGATCCAAACGTCTTCCTTAGGGTGAGAGAATTCCTCCGACGAAAGGGCCGCACCGATTTTGAGAATTGTTTCGCCGATTTTGTCCAACGCCTGCCACGGATATTCGCATTCGCGCAGAAGATCCGCCGCACGAGTTTTGGACAAATCAAAAAGTTCATTTGTTTTATACATTTTTTGCCTTCCAAATTCAAAGTATCAAACCGTTTTAAAGCATTGCCCCGCCGAACGGCAAGGCCGCTCATTTTTGCTGTGCAAGGCCCTCACGCTTTATTGCGTTGACTATGCCGTCAACAACCTTGCGGCATTCTTCCGTTGTCTGTGCCTCCGCCATGACGCGAATAACAGGCTCCGTTCCGCTCTTGCGCAAAAGCACCCTGCCGTTGTCGCCCAGAGCCTCCTCCGCTTCACGCACACTGCCTTTGACGACATCGTTGTTAAGCACCGCCTCCTTATCCGAAACGCGCACATTCACAAGCAGCTGCGGATAAATCTTCACCGGAGCAGCAAGCACGGAAAGCGGCTGTTTGTTTGCAAGCATCGCCTGCATAAGCTTTATCGCCGTCAAAAGTCCGTCACCCGTTGCGGCATATTTGCTGAAAATGATATGCCCCGATTGTTCGCCGCCGAGCAAATGCCCGTTTTTCCTCATGCATTCGTAAACATATTTGTCGCCCACATCCGTTTTTTCGTAGTTGATGCCGGCACGGTCAAATGCGCGATAAAGTCCGAAGTTGGACATCACGGTTGTTACAACGGTGTTGTTGGCAAGTTTTTCTCTGTCCTTCATGTACTTTCCGTAAATATAAAGGATAAGATCGCCGTCAATGACCCTGCCAGTTTCATCGACCGCAATGCACCTGTCCGCATCGCCGTCAAACGCAAAGCCCACATCGAGCTTGTTTTCGGTCACAAGCCTGCGCAGCCCCTCGATATGAGTCGAGCCGCAGTCGTTATTGATGTTCAGCCCGTTCGGCTGATTGCCGATAACGACCGTTTCCGCGCCGAGAGTTTCAAAAATGCTCTTTGCCATCATCCACGTGCTTCCGTTTGCGCAGTCAAGGCCGATGCGCATACCCTTATAAGAGTGGGTTGCAAGGCTGATAAGATAACCGATATAGCGGTTGCGTCCCGCCGCATAGTCAACGGCTTTTCCGATATCACTTCCGGTCGCAAACGGAATTTCTGCACCTTTGCCGTCGAGATAACGCTCAATTTCATCAATAACGTATTGCTCCATCTTTTCGCCGTCCCCGTTCAGCAGCTTAATACCGTTGTCGAAATAGGGATTATGGCTTGCGCTTATCATGATGCCGCAATCAAAATCATCGGTGCGCGTGATGTACGAAACACTCGGCGTTGTTGTAACATGCATAAGGTACGCATCCGCGCCGCTCGCCGTCAGTCCCGCCGTCAATGCGCACTCGAACATATAACCCGAACGCCTTGTGTCCTTGCCGATAACAACGGAACATTTATGCTCCCGTCCGTAGTATGCACCCAAGAATCGACCGATTTTGTAGGCATGTTCAACATTGAGCGCTTTGTTTGCTTCGCCTCTGAATCCGTCCGTGCCGAAATATTTTGACATAGTTTTTACCCTCCGCAGAAAATGAGTGAGTACCCGTCATTTTTATCCGGCTCTCCTCAATTGTTTATAAATTTGATTTTCACCCGCACGCCGTTTAAGCATCGGGCGGAATTCTTCCTGTATTAAAATTTATCAAGGCTTGAATATATGCCGCAATGGCTGCGGCTGTTATTGCGTCGGCACCGGTATTCAGCGTTTCGCCCCGGTTCCTCACAACTCATTTCGCTCCGTCTCCGGCACAAGTCCACCGCCCGTTGCCCAAAGAATATGCGCAGCTCTGCTCATTTTTTCGTCAAGTCCGTGTTTTTTCAGGTAGTCCGTGCAGCTTTCGCCCATCATGCCCATGTATGCGGCGGCGGATATTGCAGCGGAAGGTTCAACAAAAATGCCTTCCGAACCGTTCAGCAGCCGCAGCAGCGGCAAAAGCCTGCCGTCCGAAACGGTGAACTCGCCGTCCAAGGTTTTGTGCATCGCTTCGAAAACAAGCTTTGAGGCGCAGCCCACGGCAAGCCCGTCCGCCTGCGTTTTGCCGCTCAGCCCAAACTCCGCAACCGGGACGCATTCGCCCTTTGCAAATGCCGCAAGCATGCATGGTGCGTTCACGGGTTCGACAAAGAAGCAATGCACGGCATCACCGAACAGTTTTTTAAGTCCGAACGTGATCCCGCCGGGCGCGCCGCCGACTCCGCAGGGCAAATACACAAACAGCGGGTGTTCGGCATCAACGCTCACTCCGTGCGCCGAAAGCTGAGTTCGCAGCCGCAATGCGGCAACTGCATAGCCCATGAAAAGATCGACCGAATTCTCGTCATCAATAAAGTAGCTCGTCGGGTCCGCATCGGAAAGTTTCCTGCCCTGCCGCACAGCCTCGGAATAGTCCGTTTGATATTCAATAACGTCAACACCCTTTTCGCGCAGCAGATCCTTTTTCCACTGTTTTGCATCCGCGCTCATATGAACGGTAACATCATAACCGAGTGCAGCACTTGCAATGCCTATGCTCAGCCCGAGGTTACCCGTTGAGCCGACCTGAATTTTGTATTTCGAAAAGAACTCACGCTTTTCAAGCAGGGTCGAATAGTCAGAGTCGGTTGTTATAAGTCCGTGCTCAAGCGCAAGCTTTTCGGTATGCTTCAGCACTTCGTAAATACCGCCGCGCGCTTTCACCGAACCTGCGACCGGCAGTTCCGAATCCGCTTTTATAAACAGGCTGCCCGCCGGAACGGCTTCCGAACAGCCGCCGCGCTTCAAAAGCTGCTTTTGATAATTCGGAACCGCTTTAAGTTCGGATTCGATTATACCGTGCCGCGGCGCCGTTTCGGGGAATGCTTTCTCAATAAGCGGCGCAAAACGCACAAGCCGCGCTTCCGCATCCTTAATCTGTTCAATGCCGAAAGGATAATCCGGCGCATTAACGGCATTCGGGTCCATGTCCGTGTTTTCAAAGAACACTTCCTCACCCTTTGGAAACGCGGACATTTCCGTCTGCGGAACATAACGGAATTTTGAAGGCTTAGTGTCTCGTTCCGCCTTTTGTTTTTTGGGCGGCTTATAGTTGAATCTTGTTTGCGCTTCTTCGGGCTTTCCGGCAATGATAAGCTCTGCCGCCTCCGCCGCCTGCATCATTGCACCGTCAATAAGCTTTGCTTCTTCGTCGTTCGGAACACCGAGAACATGGTCGATAAGGCCGTGTGCGGGCTTTCCGATTCCGACCCTGATTCGCGGAAAGTCTTCAAACCCAATCAGGCTTTCAATGCTTCGCATTCCGTTATGCGTTCCCGCCGAACCGTTCATGCGGATTCTGAGCGCGCCGCAGGGCAGATCTATGTCATCATATATTACAATAAGTTCATCATGCTGCGGTTTGTACCATTTCAAAAGATCGCCCACTGCCCATCCGGAATTGTTCATAAACGTTTCCGGTTTTGCAAGCACAACGCGCGTGCCGCCGAGCCGCCCCTCGCCGTACACGGAACGGAACCCCTTTTTGTTTACGGAAATATTCAGCCTTTCCGCTATTTTATCGATCGTCATAAACCCGACATTGTGACGCGTTTTGGCGTATTCCCTGCCCGGGTTGCCCAGCCCGACTATAACAAACATCGTTTTCTCCCTGTCGCTCGTAAGCTCTTATCACGCAACGCCTATTGCAATTCGTGCAATCAGCAGCGCGTCGGCAATTGTTATTCTTCCGTCGTTATCCAGATCTCCGTACTGCGCAACGCCGTCGTGTTCAATAAGTTCGAGCGCAACGCGCGCCGTCACCAGTGCATCGGCGATCGAAACAATTCCGTCCATATCAACATCTCCCGGGCGTGTGATCGGCTCAACTGCCTCATATCGCGCATAGACATTCCCCGAATGTTGAACATTCTGATATATCCCTTCCCACATCAGGAACTCATAGCCCTCGTGTTCGGGCGGAATCGGGGGAACAGCCGAACCGCCGACGGGAATGTTTGCCTGCGAAATTATTTCGTCCGTCAGGCCGTCGATAAACGTTATGGTACAGTTTTGTTCGGAATAACCGAGCCAATGTTCGATTCTTTGTTCAAGTTGCCTGTAATTTTCAAATTCGCCGACAAAATGTTCTACCACAACTCCCTGATTATTCACAATAAATGTTTGCGGAATCATGTTATATTCCGAAACAAGTGCACCCAGCACCGAATCAAGCCGAATGCAATCGTAAGTGTACCCCGCGCTTTCCATAAGCTCGGCGCATGCCTCCGGAGTGCTTGTTGCATCCTCATAAAGCAAGCCGTAGACCCCGATGTCATCGGGGAAACCGTCCGCCGCCGTCTGCATATATTCCATCTCGTTTATGCATACGGCACTCCAAGTTGAAAAATAGTGCAGAACCGTTATCTTTTTTTGAGCAAAAACTGCTCCGTTAATGTTTTCTCCGTGAATCGTTTCGGAAACAAAGTCCGAAATGTTTCCTCCGAGTTTGGACGATGAACTGCCGTTTCTTTCTGCATTGGCATAAAATCCCGAACAGAGTATGAGCAAAGCTGTAAAGACCGCAAAAATTCGTTTCATATGCTTTCTTCTGCCCTTCATTTAGTGATAAAAATAATTGTTAGATTTTGCCGCCGTTTTCGGCGTTTTGCTTTTTACTGTGTACGAACGGCTGAACAATTTCCGCCGGGAATGTTCCTTGTGCAAATCAGTTGGGAGGTCGGAATTGCTCCGACGCTCCCGTTTTGTCTGCCTGTTTGCCGGCAGCTGCCGCACAAACACCGGTCAAGGCATTTATTCAGCCCGATTTAAGACTTAAACCGTTCAGTTGTCTTCGTTGTTCTTTTTCTTTTTAGAGAGAGCGACTGCAACTCCTGCCGCTGCACCGAGAACAACTACGCCGCCCGCAGCAATGAACGGCCAAACTTTGACGGTTGTTTTTTCTCCGCCGCTGTTTGAAGGCGTCTTAGTGTTGTCATTGGGTTTTGTGTCGGGAGCTTTGGTGCTGTCCGCACCGGGTTCGGGCGTGGTGCTGCCGGTCGGGTCGCCGCTTTCGGCGGGCTGTTTTGTTTCGGTGGGCTGATAGTTCGGCGCCGATGTCTTGTTGTCGCCGACAGCCTCTTCTCCGCGGTTAAATCCGCCTCGGGGTCCTTTGCTCCGCTGATTGTGATTATCGCGTTATGAGTCGTGAACGCCTGCGGGGTGGATTCGCCGCCGATGGGTGCATTCACAAATTCGTTTACGATCATAACGATTTGCTGATTCACCGAAACGCCATCTTTGACCTTAAAGGTCATTTTGAAGATATCACCTTTCGCGTTCATCGCATCGGTCGGCATACCGATTCCGAGCTTGATTTTGCCCTGATAGGCAAGCGTCTCGTAATCAAGGATAACAAGGTTGTTCCCGGAACGAAGGCTTTTCATAACATCCAGCTCTTCAAGCCCGACAAGTTCGAGAGAATTGGGATCATATTCAACGGAAAGGTGAGCAGCGTGGATTGCATATTCTCCGCTTACGCTCAGCGTAACATCAAAGGTGCCTCCGGCGGGAACGTTGTCCGTGCCGTTCATCGTGAACACCGCGCCCTGATCCGCAAGCATTGCCTGCGGCAGCAGCATTGCGGCAGCAAGAAGAATTGCCGTAAAGACAGTTGCAATTTTTTTCATTCGTTATTGTTTAACTCCTTTTTCTTTTTGTTCTCATTCGGAACACGGTTCGGCTGTTCCTCATTTTGAAGCGCAAGCCGACTCGATTCCTGTCCAGTCTGCATTGTAGCATAACAGAACTTCTTTTTCAACAATTGAATTTGGGCAATTCTTTGAACATTGTTTGCAGCACCGCTTTCCGATGCTGCATGAAGTGCAGCTTTTTATTGCTGCTGTACATAAAAAAGTACATATAACATTAATATATGTTCCTTTGTGCCGCCTGTGTCCGTTTTGTGACAAAAAAATGCAATTCGGGCGCAGATTCGGCAAAATAAATTTTATTCTGTTAATATATGTTCACAGGCAACACATTGCCGCAGATATCTCGCCCCGCGATGTATCGCAAAGGGCACGGATACATCGCACCTAACAGTCCGCACACCGCTGTCATGTCACGGTTCATTTCTTTCACCTCTATGCTGCATCAGCAGCAGTGCGCGGACACCACTTCCTCCGAGCCTTCCGTTCGGGAAGCTGCTGCTGCAAAAGCCCCTCCTCATACATCCGCTTCCCCTGCGGCTGTATGCAGTTATCGCTATTATTCTTTTGCGGCAGCAGCCCTTTCTTCAACGCATTTGCAGCATCATTTCCGCATTTCCAAAATCACTTATTCTGCGGGTCTCCGCCGTTTTGAACTGCACATAACAAATGGGGGAAGCCCCCCTTGCGGGGAGCTTCCTTTTTCATCTATCTTATTATTTTTAACGCATTCAGTCTTTTTATAATCCGAGCGCAGGCACAAGCAGATACATTGCACCAAACGAAATAACCGAAACCGCCGAACCGATTATGACTTGAAGCACAGTGTGCCGTCCGAGTCGAACCGATGATATGCCGATCGGCACCAAAAGCAAAGCAGCAGGCAGGAAAGCAGCACCGAGATACGCCGTCAGCATTGCGACAGGCCCCGCAATACCGCAGGCATGACCGCTTGCGCGATATTTGAATATGAAGGAAAGTATCGCCAGCAGCAGCCCGGAACAGAGATATGTTGCAAACATAACCTTTTCAACCTGCACTCCGCCGCCGAAAAAAGCAAATGCCGCACCCATAAAGTAACCCGTCACCGAGAAAATGAGCGCAACCGTCCTTTCAAATTTCCTTCCGCGCTTTTTCAACGCAGGAATCACCGCGCACAGCGCATACGGAACAACAGGCAGAAGGCTGAGCGAAAAAACAGCCTCCGCATAGTGAAACCTGTTTGCAAACGCAGCGTCACCCATTGCAATATAAAGAATCGTTGTGAGAAGAGCCGCAAATACCGGCGGCACGGTTACAACCCGTATAATTTTGGCAGCGCGCAGCTTTCCCTTGCCGACCGACCTTCCGGATTTTGCGGACAAGTTAAATTCGTTTTTATTGAGTCCGCTGTCCCGACTCTCAAAATGATTCGCTCTGAGATTCTCCATGTTTCTGCTGATTCCTTTCGCTTTTCTTTTTCCGTACCGGCCTCCTCTGTTTATGTCGGCCTAAGGCAGGTGTCCCTGCTTTGCTTTGCGGTTTATTTTGTATCATATTCCCCGCCGAAATGCACCCTATTGCACGCATATGAAATTCTACGCTGCCGATTCCCGCCGGTAGAGTTCAAAAACCCGCATTCTACCGTGAGTAGAGTGTGTTTTTTTGTTTATTTTTGTTAACAAATTTATATATCGCATTATAATTGATTTTCTGTTGCTTTTTTCCGCTTGTTGTTGTAAAATAGCCTCATGATAGTTAGAGATGATGAAAAAGTGAAAAAAACCATTGCCGAAAACATTGTGCGCTACCGGCGTGAATGCAACCTTACCCAAGCGGAGCTTGCCGAAAAAATCCACTATTCGGATAAATCCGTCTCCAAATGGGAGAGAGCTGACGGTGTTCCCGATATTTTTGTTCTTGTCATGCTTGCGGAACTGTTCGGCGTAACGGTTAACGACCTTTTGACTGAAAAGCATCGAAAGAGCCACCGTGCCGCACCTAAGCTGAAGCGCAGTATCATAACGCTGATGTCCGCCGGACTGGTGTGGCTTGTTGCGGCCGTTGTTTTTTCGCATTCAAAGTTGCCTTTCCCGACCTTCCGCAAATTTGGCTTGCATTCATTTATGCAATCCCCGCGATGTTCATCGTAACGCTCGTGCTGTCCGCGCTTTGGCACCCGCCGATTTTCAGCTATCTGTCCGTTTGCGGAATCGTTTGGGGTGTTGCACTTTCGGTTGATATCTCGCTTAACGTTCCGAACGTTTCTCTCATTTATATCATTGCAGCGGTTCTCCAGGTGCTCATTGCACTTTGGTGGCTGATGAAAAACACCTCGCTGCTTGCAAAAGTTCGCTTTCCGAACAAAGCAGAAAGCACAGAAACCGCTGCGAACAAAGCGGAAAGTGCTGCCGAAAAATAAATTCGCCCGATTTGTTCCGAAGCAGGCTCATGCAAATTTACACTTAATTCCGTTAAAGCCTAAAAGCCCGCTGCCGCAGTGACCGTCGGCAGCGAGCTTTTGCAGCTTATCTTTAGTTTTGTTTTATGAAGTCCGTTCTCGGGCCGCCTGCTCCAATGCCCGCACAGCAAAGCTTTTAAATGAACATTAATGCCGCGAATGCAATTTCACACGCAAACCCCAAAACGCCGACAATCACCCGCACGGCGCGGTTCTTTGCAATTGCCGAAACGAACAGCGGCAAAAACGGAAACGCCGCCGTCAAAACCAATATATATTTTGCGTCAACGTTGGGCAAGGCGATTGCCATCCATGCAAAGCAAAACAGCGAATAACTCAATCTGATTCTTCTCCCGCCCGCAAAGAGCAGAAGAATAAGTACGATGCAGGAAACAGCGCTCACCCATATTTCAGGCGCATCAAGACTTAGCAGTCCGAACGCAGATTCAAACATAAACCCGAACCCCTGCCGCAGTCCGATCACACCTTTCAAAAAGCAGTCATTGAGCATACCGCAGTATAGCAAGCCGCCGATCATTCCGGCTGAAGCCGCAGCCGGAAGCAATGCTCCCGCCACACAGCGAGCGCAGCTGCCCGCAAACTTTTCTCCGTTCCGTTTTTTTAAACGGCAGGCACGTATTCCCTCCGTTATCGGCAGCAGCGCAAGCAGCAGGCCGAACACATTGAATGCCGATGCAGCCGCCGCGAAAAGTCCGCTCCGAACATAATATCCGCGCCTTGCACAATATGCAGCCGCAAGCGAAAACAGGAGAAATACAGATAAACCCGATGTGGGCTGCAAAAGCAAAACGAACATCGGCGAAAACAACAAAACCCTGACGGAAAACACCGCCGTACGCTTTTCGAAGTCGAGCAGCATCAGCTCATACAGCATTACAGCGGCTGCACACACTGAAATCGTGTTCAGTGCGAAAACAAGCCCCGCCGTCGGAATGCCGAGCAGCGCAGCATCCCTGTAAACCCCGATACCCGCAGCAATTGCACGCGGAAATACATATTCCCCAAGCGCGGAAAGCAACCCGAGCCCGCTCAGCGCATCGGGCGCACAAACAGGGCTGCCTTTCCCCGTTATGAACAGGCGCGCATAAGTTTGAAGGACGGTTCCCGAATAGCCGTTCAGGTTCATATCCGCCGCATATATTGCAGCAATTGTAATAAATTGAATAATGAACGCGGAAAGAACGATTTGAAGCCAAGGGTGCAGCCTTCTTCGGCTTCGCACACCCAAGTCCGCACACGGAGATTTTTCTTCGTTCTCCGTAAAAAAATCAAAAAAAACGGGCAGCAGCCGAAAAATCAGCAGCTGGAAAACCAAAGCCGCGGCACCGCCGAACAAAATGCCCGCCCTGTCCGCTCTTTTCGAAAATGCCGCAAACACAGCAAATCCAACACTCACCAAACCCGGCAGTGCATAAGTCAATGCCGTTCGAACGCTTTTCTTTTGCATTTCGCTCCCCTTTCATATCGATTATAGCACATTAAACCGACCTGAGCAATAAAGGTTACGAATATCGATAATATATCATCTACATTGCAAAAAAAGCTTGCTTTTTTTCACCCGATGCTGTATTATATGCAAGTGCCGTATGATGCTTTGCACATACAGTTGGAGAGATGGCTGAGCTGGTCTAAGGCGCACGATTGGAAATCGTGTATACGGGGAACCGTATCAAGGGTTCGAATCCCTTTCTCTCCGCCAGAAGTCCGCCGTAATTTTGATGGAATTACGGCGGATTTTTTCATATTGCCGCGAATTGAACAAATTAATTTTACGGGAGTGACAAGAAATGAACCTTGCACAGATGGAAGCTGCAAAAAAGAATATGGTAATATGGTTGTCTGATCCGCATGAACTCGGGAGAGAACCGAGGAAGATCGAATACGCCGGAAACTTTGAACTCCATGATATGAGATACTATTTTTTCAAGTTTAAACCCGGCTTACTCGGTCCATGGCTTATCGGCGTAAGCGGCGGTTATGAGAGCGATACTACGCTTGAACCTTGCGGGCATACGTTTAGCAACATGAAAAAATATCATGCTTCCACCGCTGAAAGCGACTGTATTAAAATGATAGAAATGATTCGGGCTTATTGGATGGAACAGGCGAAACAGTTGACTGAGCAGGACGGGTAAATGTCGGGTTGCCGCAATATTTCTGTCGGAAAATTCTGCTGCAAAAAGACGCTGCAATCACTTCAGGCTGTATCTCGCTGCTGCGGCATTGATTTTTGCGCCGAGTCACCTTGCTGTTTCTTACAACAATGCACGCTTGAGCTCGAACTGAAATTCCGAAACCAAACTTTTTTTCAGCGGGGCTGAAGCTTCCTTAGGCTGATTCAACATTTATTTCGAAGGAATACGGCCTGCCTTGGTTCAGCCTGTACGAAAAGCTGTTGTAAAGCTGCCTTTCGGGTTGACTTTTCATCGAATCCCCGATAAAATATTTTTGCGGCAGCACAACGCCCGATGTACCCGAAAGGAGCAAGCCGATGATGTTTTTCAAGGCAGCGGAACGCAGCGGAAAATTGCAGAATTTATCCCGTATTTTTCTTACATCTGTTCTGATTATTGCAGCTGTCGCCGCAGTGTTTGCCCTGTGCGCCTGTGTTTCCGACATCGGCACCGCCCCGATTTCACCTGCACCGACAGGAAATATCGGCATTGAAACTCCCGATGTTGAACCGACAGATATTCCGTATGAGATTTCCGCAACATATGAACTGTATTATTTCAAAAACCGCCGTTTGGAGCAGTGCGTCCGCGAGCAGCTCTTTTGGGAAGGCAAAATCTTCCTCGGCGATATTCTTTCTGTCACAAAACTTGATTTAAGTCACTGCGGCATCAACGATATTTCGGAACTTGCCGCATTTAAGAACCTTGTTGAGCTTGATTTATCGTTCAACACCGTGCAGAGCTTAGAGCCGCTCACTCAGCTGAAAAAACTGAAGCGATTGACGCTCAACAATGTTTCGGCATCCGATTTTAACGTTTTGTCACAGCTTTCGCAATTGTGCGAACTGAGCGTTCGTCAGTGTGCAATCACGGATTTAACACCGTTTTCATCCGCTGTTTCCCTGCAAACTCTCGATATCAGCGGCAACGCTGTTTCGGACTTATCCCCGATTTCCGCCCTTTCCCAACTTATCAACCTGTATGCGGACAGCAACGCGATTTCGGATCTTTCTCCGATTTCAAATCTTTCTTCGCTGGAAACACTCTCGCTTCACGGCAACGATATAGCAGCTGTCGGGACGCTTTCTTCGCTTACCGATTTGCATTATCTTGATTTAAGCGGCAACGACATCAGCGATATAAACCCAATTTGTCCGCTGAAAAATCTTCACACGCTGGATCTTTCGTTCAACGCAATCGAAAGCTGCGAAACACCGCTCAACAGCACCGGATTGCTGATTCTGAATTTATCTTCAAACAAGCTGACTGATATTTCCGTTTTGCTGTCTAAGACACGCAGCCTTCAGAGAGTAATATTGACCTACAACCCGATTGACGATTTTTCGTTGTTTTTCAGCATGAAGGAATTGCAGTTCATTTCCGCCGTTGAAGGCACGGGAATGGATGCCAAAACGCTCATGAAGCTTCAGCGTGCCTTTCCGGACACGATTTTTGAGTGATCGTTTCATTTTTATTTAAATTTTTTATATTTTACTCTTGAACCAAAAGACGCTTTATGTTAAAATAAATATATCGGGTATGGAAATTTCAGTTCATGCTCCGATATTATGACATGAGGGGATTGTATTCATTATGCTGTCAAACAAAATCACCATAGCGGCAAAAGGCAACAGGCGCATTAAACTGAGCATCTATTCCGGACACTTTGCAACGGGACATGCCCATGTTGACAGGTATATCAGCATGACAGAGATTCGGTCAAATGCAGCAATGGCAGCCGAAGCGGCGGACGAAATATCAAAATTTTTCCGCTGCACACCCATCGACACGATAATCTGCCTTGAAAACACGCAGGTCATCGGCGCATTTATCGCGCAGGATCTCATCGATTCAAGTCACAGCGTTAACAGCGGCGCAGCGTTAACATCATCACTCCGGGCATAAATTCAAACAACCAATTGGTCTTCAGCAGCGATATGCAGCAGTATGTTACGAATCGCAATATTCTTCTGCTCATGTCCACAGTTTCCACAGGGCGCAGCCTTGCCCGTGCTGCCGAATGCATCCGCTATTACGGCGGCAAGCCCGTGGGCATAGGTTCGATATTTTCCGCTGTTGAAGAAGCTGCCGGCTTACCCGTTCACAGCATTTTCATGCGCAGCGATTTAAACGAATACAATGTCTATCGCAGCGACGAATGTCCGCTTTGCAAAAACGGGAGGAAGCTTGACGGTTTCGTGACCGTCGGCGGCTGCACGGAAATTTGATCCCGTCCGGCTTATTCGCCGATTTTTAACGAATATTCAAATGCCGCACGGACGATATCTGCACTCCGCGCGGCATTTTTTTCTGCTCTGCACCGAACAGGTTTCGTGAGTGTTCGGCTGTTTCCGAAAGGATTTATTCCGTCTGCATTTCAAGTTCCGCTTCGTCGTTTTCCGCTTCGACAGGAATGCTTTTTTCGCTCTTTTTAACGTATTTTTTCCAATCGGCCGTGCCGTAAAAAATGAGCGACAGCGCGGTTGCAATCGTCCAGCCGATGGGCCATGCAAGCCAAATTCCCGTTGTTCCGAGTACGGTTTTCGACAATACCGCCGCAAGCGCAACGCGCAGAGTCAAATCGCTGAAGGTCGTCACCATAAACTTTTTCATCATGCCCGCACCGCGCAAAACGCCGTCCGCAACAAGCTTTGCGGCAACAATAAGATAGAACGGCGAAATTATCCGCAGGAAGCGCATTCCGATATCCGCTGCCGTGCCTGTCGGGCTTTCCAAAAAAACATAAACAAGCTGCCTGCCCGCAAAGAAATACAAAAGCACAAGCGGAACGCAGATTGCAAGCACAAGCCGCAGTCCGGCCGCAAATCCTGCTTTAATTCTTTCCGGCTTGGCGGCACCGAGGTTCTGTGCAGTAAAGCTTGAAATGCCGTTTCCGAGAGTTGTGAGCGACGTTGTGACCATATTGTTCAGCTTGACGGCGGAAGAGTATCCCGCCATGACAGCCGCTCCGAAGTTGTTTATAACGCTTTGAATTATTATATTGCCGACGGAAATAAAACTCTGCTGAAGAATACTCGGCACGGCAATCTCCGCAAAACGCCCAAACAGATGCCATGAAAAAACAGGAACCCTTTCACCGCGGTTTTCGCACTCGAGCGCGTGAAGTCTTTTCAAAACGAAAGCAACCGCAAGAATGCAGCTCACACCCTGACAAATGAGGTTGCCCACGCAACACCCGCAACACCCATGCTGAAACTGTGTACAAACAGAATATCCATGCCGATATTTGCCGTTGATGAACACGCCAAAAAGATGAAAGGCGTTTTTGAATCGCCCATTGCGGAAAAGATTCCGGTTGCGACGTTGTAGTAAAACATGAACGGCAGCCCGGCAATATAGATATCAAGATAAAGCTTTGAATCCGCAAGCAGTTCGGTCGGAGTTCGAATGAGTTTCAGCAGCGCGCCGCCGAACAGGAATCCGCAAGCCATCAGCACAACGCAAAGCACGCCGCTTGAAATCAGAACGGTGTAAACCAGCGTTTTAAGGTCGGAAAACTTTTTTGCGCCGAAGAGCTGCGCCGCAATAACGGAGCAGCCGATATTGCAGCCGAACGCGAACGCAATGAAAATTAATGTTATTTCATAGCTGTTGCCGACCGCCGCAAGCGCATCGTTGCCGATAAATTTTCCCGCAACGAAACTGTCAGCAATATTATAAAGTTGTTGAAATATTATGCTTGCAAACAACGGCAGGCAGAACCGCAAAAGCACCTTTCCCGGTTTGCCGACGGTCAAATCTCTGTTTAAGCTCATTTTTTCTCCCTGATAAAGCCTGTTCGTATTACAGGAGTCGGGAATTTACCTTCTTTCCGCAAATTTTACCCGCAGCGCAGCCCGCTTTAACGCAAGCAGAACAACGCCCGCTCCCGCAAGCACCGCAAGGCAGGCGACGCTGCCGTCCGTCCCCGCAATGCAGAGCCCCTGCGGCGTCAAAAGCGACAGTTTTGCAAACAATCCGCCACGAGCAGCGGTATCCGCAAAGCATCCGCCCAAAAGGCTTGTTGCAAACGCAATGAACGGTGCCGCAAGGTTCATCCGCCCCGAAATATCCGCCCCGCCGACAACAAGCGCAAGCGCACTTGCGCAAAAGAGGTAACAGCCCGCCGCAAGTAATTCATGCCCGTTCGGGGGGTTTCTCCCCGCCGCAGCAGCAGCAATATACATAACGGCATACATCGCAATTCCGCATATGAACAATGCCAAAAAATTGCTCCAAAACGAAATGCTCACTCCGCCTTTTTCCGCTGCAAGCCGTTTTTCCGCCGCCTGCGCCGCATTCGAGCCCGTCCACGACCCCAAAGTCAGCAGCAGCGTCAGCACCGCAAACGCACCTATGCCCGAAAACCGTGCTCGGAGCGCGCCGAAAACCGATGAATCCGCTTTTTCAACACTTCCGCCGATGCGTTCGAACCGCACAGCCCCAACCTGCTCATTATAATACTCTTTCGCGGCGACTTCAAGCTCGGAAAGCTCTTTTTCCGTCAAGCCCCTGTTCAGCAGCTTTTTCGCATAATCTGCGGAGCGCAGCCTGCTGCGGAGCGCAACTGCACGCCCGCCGATAATTTCCTCCGCCGCCTGTGCCGATGAGGCATCGGCTGAAGCCCTGTATTCAAGAAACGCCTCTTCTCCGGATTCGAGCCCCGCGCCGAAACCTTTCAGAATTATCAACGCACCTTCCGCTTTTCCGCTGCGAACAGCCTCCTCCGATTCCTCCCGCGTTCCGAACCTCACCGAAACGAACCGCGTTTTACCGCCGGTAATTTCACCGTCAGAATCATTCAGCAGTTTGGCAAATTCATGTGAAAGCGGGGAATCGTCCTCATCCGTCAAGGCAATCCTCAGCAGCTGCGTCCGCGTCGTTCCGAGAGTGGCCGCAACGATGAAAAAGAGCGCAAACGCCGCAGCAAGCACCGCAGCAAAAAAGCCGTATCCGCCCGCCATTGCGCGAATTTTTTGCAATGCAAGCCGAAGTATCATCATGCTCCCCCCTTTGCCGAACCGTGCCGGCGCGCAGCACTTCCGCCCAAGGCAGCCGCCGCTGCACCGCACAGCAGAGCCAAAATCCCGGCCGCCGCCGCAAGCGGACCCAAGCCGCAGCCGCCGCCCGCCGCCTTCGGGACAATGCCTGCAAACATATGCCGTGCCACGGACAAAATGCTCAGCTTTTGAACCGCTTCCGGCATCAGATTCAGCGGGTAAATCACCCCGCCTGCGAAAAGTGCCGCAAGCATCACGATTCCGCCCGCAAGCATGAATCTTTCGGTTCGTTTGAAAGCAAGGCTCAAAAGGAACATCAGCTCCGCACAGACTGTCGAGCCGAGCAAAAGCGTCAGCAATAAACGTGCGCTGAACGGTGTTTTAAAAACAAGCACAAGCGGAACGGCACCAACCGTGCAAATGGCCGCTGCCGCCGCAAATTTTGAAGCCGAAAATGCTGTTCGCGACCCTCCCGAACAGATGAACCGCTTTGCGGTTCCCATTTGCAGTTCGTCGGGAACTGTTTTCATGATTCCGAGCGATACGCTGAAAAACAACATGCACACAGCGCAAACAAAATATTTTTCGCGAATCACCTCAACGGAACGCACCCCGAAAGCACCCGGTGAATCCTTAAAAACGGCTCTTCGCCCCATCGCGCTGTCCAAAACCGCATTTGCACATGCATCACGGAAACGCTGCACCGCCTCCGCCGAAGGTTCATCACCCTCCGCAATGCGGAAAGCAGCAAGCATTGCCGCGCGTTCACCCGCCATTATTTCCGCAACCGATTCGATTATATCGGCCGTCAGCTCACTTTCAAGCGGCATTTCTCCGTTCAGCCATGCATCAACCTTGCCCTCGTCCATATAGTAAACCGAATAGAAATAATCCTTTGGAATCGTGACCGCCGCCGCACACCCCGCAAGCATATCCTCTTCAAAATCAACGATCGGCGCCGCATCCTCGGCGGTTCGGAATGCAGAATCAAATTTCGAACCGGAAACACAGCGAATTTCCGAAAAAAGCTCAATGCGCCGCAGCTGCCCGATAAGCATGCGGGACATTACTGTTTCATCCCTGTCAATTACTGCAACAGGGAAGGGCTCAATCACATTTTCCGCCGCAAGCGCATCATTCAGCCCGAAAGCAAGCAGGCAAGCGGCAATAAACGGCAGCAGCAGGCAGGCAATGCCCGCCGCAGACGAAAAAAGGCAGATATCCTTCCGAACACATGCGGCAAACGAACGGAGCCGAAACCACTTTCGCCCCGAACCTGCTTTGTTCGTTTTTTTACCGACTGCCATCTTCAACGACCCCGTCTTTCAGTTTCACTGCCCTGTCGCAGACACGTGCAATATCCTCCGCACGGTGCGAAACGAGCAGCACCGCGCAGCCGCCGTTTTTCAGAGCGGTGATTGTATTCAGTATTATTTCTGTTGAGTTTTCATCCGCTCCGACCGTCGGTTCGTCAAGCAGGAGCAGTTTCACGTCCCCAACCAATGCGCAGGCAAGATTCAGCCGCCGCTGCATCCCGCCCGAATATGTTGAAACGGGCTTGTCCGCCTTGTCCGCAAGGTTCACTTTTTCCAAAAGGTACCTGCACCGAATTGTGCGTCTCCGCCCGTAAAGCCCCGCTGCCGACGCAAAGAATCTCAGGTTCTGCATTCCTGTCAATGCGGGATAAAGTGCGATTTCCTGCGGAACGTATCCCAACTGTCCGCGTCCGAGCGGCGCAAGTTCGATTTTTCCCGCATCCTGCCTTTCAATGCCCGCCGCAACGGAAAGCAGAGTGCTTTTGCCCGCACCGTTTTCTCCCGTGATTCCGACAGCTTCGCCCTTTCGAATGCAGAGCGAAACGGGGCCGAGAACCCGCTTTTTTTCTTTCGAAAACCTTGTTCCGTACGCTTTTGTTATGTTTTCAAGCACTAAAACCTGTTCTTTTTCCATAGCCATTAAATGCACCGACTGCCGCCGCAGGTTCACGCAACGCGTTCCCTCGCAGCGGCAGTCAAATTTTATCGCAATACTTTGTTGCGGATATTCAACCTCACATCATTTCCGAAAACATAAACTGCAAGATGACATTCGCAAGTTCCCCGGTCATTTCATTTAACGCCTCCTCAATCTCTTCTTCGGAAGAAAGGTTCGTTGAATCGGCATCGGGAGCCTTTGCGGTTGAAGCCTTGTCGGAGCTGTAAATCTTCATCGTCATCTCGCTGAGCGTGCCGGAAAGACCGAGAGACTCAAGGGAGGGCGCGAGCGATTCGGGCAATTCCACCGTCATTAAATGTTCGGTTCCGCCGTTTTCCGCCGCACTCGTGCTGAGAGTGTATGTCATTTCCTCGCCATTAAGAAGATCCTCATCGGCAACCGCAACCGTCACAGTTCCGTAAGGAATACCGAGAGCCGATTTCTTTTCGCTTGAAATATCCTTAAGTTCAATGCTCATAACTCTGCTGCTTTCATCGGAATCGATATTATTGACATCAACTTTTCCGTTCAGCATTCCGTCTTTGCGGGTCAGTTCGGCAACAAAGCTTGTGCCGTTCTGACCGTCATCGTCTATTACTTTCCACGCAAGCAAAAGCTCTTCCCTGTCGGAAATTATCTCGAAACATACGGTGGACTCGCTGTACTTGACGGTCTGCATAACGGGCTTTCCCTTATGCACGGCGGTTTTTATTTCGAACCCGCTGTCAACAAGCTGCTGTGCAAATTCATCGGCATGTTCCGCGATGTAATCGGCAAGTGCCGCCTGTCTTTCCTTCCATGTTTCCGCCTCCGTAACGCCGGTTTCGGAAACGATTGTGCTTTCTCCAACAGAAGCGCCGAGCATTGTGAGCGCATCGCTGCCGTAATAGAACTCTGTCAGTGAACATACATAGTTAAAAAGCTCCTCATCCTCACGCAATTCCCCGCTGAGGGCTTTCAGCGCGGCCGCAATGCGCTCCTTATCGGGAGTGTATGTATAAACCTTGCAGCCCTTGAACTCCTTTTCAAGCAGCTCAAGCTTCACGGTCACGTTCTTTTCGACTTTAACATCCTCATCGTCAATGCCGCCGAGAAGGATTTTGCCGTATCTCTTAACAAGGCTGTTGTACGCTTTTTCAATGTCGTCAAGCTTGGTGTACTCGATGGGGTCGTATTCGCCTGCATCTTCGTCCGTGAGTACCTGCTCCACAAGCCCCTTCTCGGTGACGTAATATTCGTTTGAAAGCTCCGGTACATAAAGACCCACGGTGTTCTCGTCCGCCGTCAAAACGCACGAAAGCAGGGGAGAGCCGTTATAATTCAGCTCACCGTTCAAAAGGTACTCGCTGCCTCGGATTTGATTTTATAGTCCAGCGAAAGCTTGTTCAGAATATCGTTGAAATTCTGATTGTCGGTGTTCATAGAAACCGAAATATCGGACGAAAAATCCCTTTTGACGGGTTGGCCTTTGCCCTTGAGAACATCCGCAACCGTTGTTTTGCCCGACCACTCGGTTTTGAACATTTTTGCCTGCGCCATAAGGAACTGCTTTGACGGGGTGTTCAAAACGAGCATGTAAACAAGAGCCGCGCCGACGCCGAGCACAACGATGACTGCCGCGATAATTGCGGCAATAAGACCCTTTTTGCCCTTTTTCTTCTTTCCGTCGTCAACAAACTGCATCTGCGGACCGGCCTGCACGTTCTCCGCCGTCTGTTCACCGCATTCGCGGTTTTCTTCGCCGCAGCTGCAATTCTCCCCGCAATTGCAGGCTGTTTCACCCTCGGCATGGCTGCCGGAATCACATTCGACCGTTGCTCCGCCGCATTTTGGGCAGAAAGCATCACTGTCCTGCAAAATAAGGTTGCAGTTCTCGCATTTTTTCATAGTATTCCTCCCGATTTTTTCAGAGATACGGATTCAATGCCGCAATTTCAGCCGCATGTGTCGACTCCATAATATTATATTACAGCAAAAAATACCGCATGTCAAGACATTTTTTCCGTCCGCTGCGTTTTTACCCGTTTTTTGTGCGCATTCACCACGGCACGGTTTCTGCCTGTATTGTTCGCACGAATGCACAAATAAAAACCGACAGTTTCTGCCGCCACGGAAGAAACTGCCGACAATATTTCGTCAAAACGCTGCCGATATTGCTTGTTGCATTTAATTATGTTCGGTACCGCCGCATTCCGGAAATTCTTCGGTATTTTCCAAATTATACCAATGTCGCCGCTAACCTTTGAAGGCAGCTTCCGCGAACTCATGTTCAGCCGTCAATGCGGTCGAACAACCTGTCGATTTCAACAAGCTGTTTGATATTCCCGGTTTGAATCGCATCAATTGCGGCGGCAAGCTTTTCATCCCGCCAATCCCACCAGCGGAGTTTTTCCAGCGTTTCAATCGTTGAATCGTCGAACCTTCTGCGAATCGGCTTTGCGGGAACACCCGCAGCAACGGTGTACGGCGGCACATCCTTCGTGACCACGGCACGCGTGCCGATGATCGCGCCGCTGCCGATTTTGACACCGGACATTATCACGGCTTCATAGCCTACCCAAACATCATTGCCGAGTTCAATATCGCCTTTGTTGTCCCATGCTTCGCATATTCTGCTCTTATCAAGGTTCCATTCGTCAAAGAAAATCGGGAAGGTATAAGTCGAAAGCGAACGCAGCGTGTGATTTCCGCTTGTAAAAAGGAATTTCGCACCGCAGGCGATCGAGCAGAACCTGCCTATCTTCAGCCTGTCCCCGTTGATCGGATAACGGTAAAGGACGTTGTTCTTTTCAAAATCGCGCGGATCGTTCACAAAATCGTTATAAATCGTGAAGTCGCCGACCTCGATATTCGAATTGGAAACAACATTTTTGAGATAGACCGTCTGCCTGTCGCCGCTGCGCGGATAAATCAAATTCGGATTCACGGTTTCACCTCCATATATTGCCTGTATGTTTCAAATCCTGCGGCTTCACAGAACCGAACGGCGTCCCTGTTAAAACTCCATACATCCGGTTCAAGCCTTTCAAGCTTGCGTTTTTTAGCCTCCGTGCGGCAAAAATCAATCATTGCGGATGCAGCCCCGCGCCTTCTCAGAGCTGCATCAACGCCGAATTCGGAAATCCTGCAAAACTTTTCGGCGCGCCGACAGCATGATTCCTGCCGTTCGATGTACTCCGGTATTGCAAATCCGCATATGTCTCCGTCCATGCAGGCAACAACAACATCCGAATGCCGTATTTTTGTTTTCGTTTTCGTTTTTCATTTTGCTCACATCTTCTCTTTGTTTACTTCAATTATGTTGCGGCGTTCGGAAACGCCTGCCTTTACGGTTTACTGTCCGACTTTTGCTTGATGTTTCGTGTTCAGCCTTTCCGCAAACCGAACGATATGCTCATCCAATGCAAGAACCGTACTTTTTCTTTCATCATCGGTCTTTGCTCCGTCATACATGCTGTAAAGCAGGAACATCGGCCCGTAGAATTCAAGCGCAAGCTGCATCGCCTCCGCATCGGTTGACGCCGCACGGCGGAATATCCTTGCCATGTATTCCGCGGGACCCGCCGCAAGGTAGTTCTGATACAAATCCGCCATGGTCGAATCGTTGTACTGCTCAATGGTGAGCATCTTTCGGAATCGGGAAGAGAATCCGTCCTCCGTCCAGTGGCGGAACTGCGCAATGCTGTATCGGCGTATGCTGTCGAGCGCCGTGTTCATATACGCTTCGGCATATTCGTCGTCCTCCGCTCCCGGCATATCGTATTCCGCCGCACGTTCCGCATCCAACGCACTCATTCTGTCCAAAATCTTTTGAAAAATCTCGCGCTTGCCCGAATAGTGCTTATACAGTGCGGCTTTTGTGATTTTGAGCCGTTCCGCGATGTCGCTCATGGATGTTCCCGCATAGCCCTTTTCCGAAAAAAGCCTCAATGCTTCCTCGATTATCCTTTCCTTTGTATCACATGCCATCTTTTACCTCCGCACACAGCCGCATTATGCATACCGTCGGCTTCCTTCCGCCTTTGAATTTCGCCGCATCAAGTAACCGACCGATAACCATTATAGGTTTCGGTCGGGCTGAAGTCAATATGGGAATTGTTATTCCTTTTCGGCAATTGTGACAGTTTCTTGCCTGTCGAATCTGTTTTCAGTCGTTTTTATTGCAGTCCGCATTATTTCGGCAGCTTTCCGTTCTCCTTCCCAGCTGCCAAAACGCAACCGCGCTTGCAGCTGCAACATTCAATGAATCCACCCCGTGATGCATCGGAATCATCACGGTATAATCGCAAGAATCTATCGCAGATGTTCAAGCCCCGTTCCTTCCGTGCCCATTACAACGGCAAGGCGGGGTTCCGCCGCAAGGCGCGGATCGTCAATGCTCACAGAGTCATTTTTAAGCGCCGTTGCAGCAAGCCTGAACCCGAGTGCTTTCAACCGTCCGAATCGGTTCCCTTCCTCGTCCGGCTGCAATCTTGCCCACGGAATCTGAAACACCGTGCCCATGCTGACCCTTATTGCACGCCTGCAAAGCGGATCGCAGCAGGTGGGGGAGAGCAGCACCGCATCCATGCCGAGCGCGGCGGCGGAGCGAAAGATTGCTCCGATATTTGTTGAATCAACAATTCCGTCCAGAACGGCAATGCGGCTTGCACCGCCGCAAACGCTTTCAGCCGAAAGGGGCGGCTTCCTTCGCATTGCGCAGAACACACCCCGTGTGAGCGGATAACCGGTAAGCTTTGAAAGCAGCTGCGTTTCGGCCGTGTAAACAGGGATCCCCGCCGTGCGTTCAATTATATCCGCCGCCTGTCCCGCAACATGCTTTTTTTCAACAAGCAGCGAAAGCGGTTCATACCCTGCATCAAGCGCGATTCTGATAACAGTCGGGCTTTCCGCAATGAATATGCCCTTCTCCGGCTCCAGTTTGCTGCGGAGCTGTGTTTCCGTCATCCTTGCAAAAACATCAAGCTCCGGTGCCGATATATCGCTTATTTCAATAACATTAATGTTTTTTTCGATTGTATTCATGCCGTTCCGCATTTCCCTTATTCTTTTATCTTTCACTGCATAGATACAGCATTGCGCTGCTGCCGCATTAAACTTCATTTTACCACGATTGCAGTCGTTTTTCCATATATGCATCGGGATTTTTGCGGGCGTCACGCGCATATTGTGACAATATATTGTTTCATGCTATTGCATTTTCGGCAGCGCGGCTTTATAATTGGGAATGAAAATTGAACACATCCGCTGGGTGCGTACACGGGTCATTCCCGATGTACTGAGAAAGAACCTTTGAACCTGTTAGGGTAATACCTGCGTAGGGAAGCGGTGCGAAAATTTGTGCTTACACGCCTCCGCACCGTTTGCGGGGGCGTTTATTTTCAGAAAGGAAACTTTTTTATGTTGTTCGATGGTAAAAAAATCGAATTTGTGCTGCTTGAAAAGCTCAAAGGCGTTGACACAAAGGGTTGGATCTTCTTTGCAGCCGCAGCCGTGCTTGCCGCCGCGCTCATCATCTTCCTTGTTCAGCGCAGGAAAAAATGCACAGAGCCCGCCGCTTTTACCGGCAATCCCACTCCGACGGTCATCCTTGTTCACGGTGCGCTCTGCATCGCAATAAGCTTTGTTTTGAGTTATTTCAAACTCTTTTCAATGCCCAACGGCGGCTCTATAACCCTTGCAAGCATGCTGCCGCTGATGGTTTATTCCAATCGCTACGGCGCAAAATACGGCGTTATGGCGGGCGTTGTTTACGGCTTCCTTCAGTATATCCAGAATCCCGAAATGACGCATTGGATTCAGATGCTCGTTGACTACCCCATTGCTTTCGGTGTTATCGGACTCGGCGGCCTCGTAAAAGGCGAGCGCAACCTCGTCTTCTCCGTCCTTATCGGCGGCACTCTGCGCTTCCTCTGCCATCTGTTCACCGGTGCGGTTTTCTTCGGCGAATATGCCGCGGCAGGACAGTCCGCGTTCATGTATTCCCTTCTGTACAACGCTCCCTACATGTTTGCGGACATCGCAGTTTGCGTCATCATCGCAATGCTTCCGCCTTTCCGCAAGGCGATCCGCTCCGCGCTCAAGTACTGAAACACCGAACAAAGCCCGGCTGATTTCAACAGAACGGGCCGAACGGTTTAAGTTTTTGCATCAACAGACAAATCCGACTTCAAATGAATCAAAACTTGCCTGATTCCTTTTCGGATTTGAAGTGCCCGGGTCGGAAAGCACAGTTTGCCGCGTTTTCCGGCCCTTCCCTTATCCAATCATCCTGTTGTAAACCTTTTTACGAACCATGAGCAGAATTCAAGCTCCCGCCGCTGTCGAAACGCACAGCATTCCGCCTTTTTTCGGCAGCGATTCTCAAATACTCATACTCGGCAGTTTCCCCTCGGTCAAATCCCGCGAAAGCGGCTTTTATTACGGGCATCCGCAAAACCGCTTTTGGCGCGTGCTTTCCTCCGTGTTCGACGCGCCGCTGCCGCAAACGATCGAGCAAAAGCAGGAGTTTTTGCGCACTCATTATATCGCGCTTTGGGATGTCGCCGCCGAATGCAGCATACGCGGTTCGGCGGACAGCAGTATTTCGGCCGTTACCGCAAACGATATTGCTCCGCTCCTCCGTTCAACGCAAATCAAAGCCGTTTTTTTAAACGGTCAAACGGCACAAAAGCTTTTTCGCAAATATCTTTCCGAAGAAACCGCAAAATTCGGCTGCACCGTCACGGCGCTGCCTTCAACAAGCCCCGCAAACGCATCATATTCACTCGAAAAACTTGCTGCCGAATGGGGCAGAGCAATCCGCGCCGTCCTTGTGATTTAAGAATCGGAGTTAACGTTCGGAATTTTGCCTGCATCCTTAAGGTTTATCCGAAATTTTCCCTTTTAGAGAAAATTCCCTGTTGACTTTTGCGCCGCACGGAGTATAATCATACCGTCAACTGAATCATCAGTCTTCGAGGCGGGGCGAAGTTCCCCACCGGCGGTCACAGTCCGCAAGCGGCTTTTGCCGCACGATCCGGTGAAATTCCGGTACCGACGGTCACAGTCCGGATGAGAGAAGCTGTGCTGCGCACCTTTTCGCGTGATTTCAACGCTCTTTTGTGTCATGCACCCCGGAAGACTTGTTCTTTCAGGGACAAATGATAAAAAGGAGTGTTTTTTATGTCAACACAAACCCGTGCACGCAAACTCACCGTAACCGCTATGCTTTCAACGATAGCTTTTATTCTCATGTACATTGAGTTTCCGATTCCCGCGCTGATTCCTTCATTCGTCAAGCTTGATATTTCGGATCTGCCAGAGCTTTTGGCTGCATTCTCGTTGGGACCTGTTTACGGCGTTGTTGTTTCGCTGCTCAAGAACGTGCTTTTTTCCCTGCTGCACGGCACTTCGTCGGCATATGTGGGCGAGACGTCAATTTCATCATGGGAGCGGTATTCTCGTTTTCTGCCGGATTCATCTATAAAAAATACAAATCCCGCAAGGGTGCGCTGACAGGCGCACTTGTCGGCGCGGTGCTGATGTCCGTATTGTCCGTGCCGCTGAATTATTTCGTTGTCTATCCCGCATATGTGAAACTCTATGATCTGCCGCTTGAAGCTATCATCGGCATGTATCAATCCATTCGCCCTTCAACCGACGGACTTTTGGAATGTCTGCTTGTTTTCAACATGCCGTTCACTTTCTTCAAAGAGCTGCTGGATGTTGCACTGTGCTTCCTCATTTACAAGCCGCTTTCGCCTTTGCTGCATAAATAAGGGCGGCAAAAAGGCAGGGGGAAGGGCAAATCCGTAGTTCGGCATTGCATCCGAATCCTCCCGCAGTCAGCAGCCCCGCCGTGAAATAAATGAATATGCCGCATAATCGTGCAGCGCCTGAATAAGCTTATGTGAATAAGCGAAAGGGGCTGCACTCTTTATGAATGAACGGAGAATCATACAAACAGGAATTGATGTTTCACGCTATCAGGGGAAAATCGACTGGGCGCGTGTGAAAGCCGGCGGCACAGGCTTTGCAATTATCAAATGCACACAGGGTGTAAACACCGTTGACCCGGAGTTTCACCGCAACATGCGTAATTGCGCCGCCGTCGGGCTGCCCGTCGGCGCATATGTCTACAGCAGAGCACGCACTGCTTTTGCCGCTGCCGAAGAGGCGGAGCGTGCCGCAGAGGAGTGCGCACCGTATCATCTTGATTATCCGATTGCAATGGATTTCGAGGCGGCTCAGTTCCTTGCAATGCCGAAAAAAACACGCGGCGCGATAATCGATGCATTCTGTACGCGAATCGAAGCACGCGGCTATAAGCCCATGCTTTACAGCAGCAAATACTGGCTTTCGGCTCTTATTCCTTCCGAAACGACCCGCCGCTGGGACGTTTGGCTTGCTCAGTACGCCTCAAGGCCGACTTATTCCGGAGATTTCACCATGTGGCAGCGCGGCACGGGAAAGGTGGACGGCATTGCGGGCAGAGTGGACATCGATATCTGTTACCGCGATTATGTTGACGAAAGCCCGGATCGCATTGTTTTTGCACTCACAAGCCCGATGATGCAGGGCAAACCCGTGTCCGCACTTCAGGCCATGCTCAACGCTGCGGGCTATACGGCTTCCGACGGGCAGCGGCTCAACGTTGACGGAAAACTCGGAAAGCGCAGCTTTTCGGCATTCGTCGAATTTTAAATGCGCATAAAAAATATATTGAGTGATGTTTCCGCAGTCTCCGCCTAACCGGCTTTGATTCGGTGCTTTCGGAATTGTTCGACAAAAACGCACACAGCACAATAATCGGGAGCGGGAAGCGGAAAGCTGCGGCCCGTCCCCGATGTTTTCTTTTTTCCGGACATCCGCGGAAGATGAAAACTTATCACGGTTATTCGAAAAACGTCCGCTTTCCGACTTTTTCGGGTTGACCGAAAGGCGAATATGAGTTATAATTGTGGAATAAATTCGACGGCGAAAAGAGTTGATTTGCCGTTAAATTCGGAGAGATACACTATGGCATATCGCTATTTTGCAGTTGACGTCGGCGACAAGCGCGTCGGGCTTGCCGTCAGCGATGCGCTCGGAATCACCGCGCAGGGCATCGAAACCTATAACCGTACCGGAGACGATGAAAAGGACGGGGAATACATTCGCAAATGTGCGGAACGCTATGCCCCCTGCCGCATTGTGTTCGGAATGCCGCGCAATATGGATGGAAGCTACGGCTTTGCTTCCGAAAAGGTTCGTGCCTTTGCCGCCGTTGTATTGAACGGCTGGGAAGGCGAGCACGACTTTTTTGACGAAAGGCTTTCCACCGTTGCTGCGGAACGCGCTTTGTTTGAAGCGGAACTGAACTGGAAAAAACGCCGCAAAGTTATCGACAGACTTGCCGCACAGGTCATTCTCGAAGGCTATATGACGCTCCATCCGCTGAGATAACGTCCGTTCTGTAATAATTATTTACACTTTGAAAGGCAATGTTATGATTGAAGAAAACATAAAAATTAACCCGCAGCCCGAGGAATTTGATGATTCCGCCGAGCTTGAACCCGTGACTTTTCTGACCGAAGACGGCGGTGAAGAAAACTTTTGGCATATCATGACCTTCCCCTATGAAGGTGCGAAATACGCTGCACTCGTTCCGGAGGATCAGATTGACGAAGAAGAACCCGAAGTGATTTTTGTGAAAATCGCAAAGGACGATCAGGGCGATGCTTACATTCCCGTCGAAAACGAAGTTCTGCTTGAAGAACTTTTCGAAGTCTTTGCCGAGCTTCTTGATGACGAACCCGAGGAACCCGAGAATGACGCTTGGGTTTGACTCCGGGCGCATTTCGAACGATTTTTTGCGGCGGTTTAATCGGGGCTGAGTGACTTCAAGCTGCTTTATCCCCCCCCGCAATTCAAACCGTCAAAATCTGTTGTGATGAGTATTTGGGAATTGTTTTTGACAGCCGTTGCACTGAGCATGGATGCAATGGCGGTTGCTGTTTCTGCCGGTCTTTCCAATGCGGGCGGCAAAGGAGTCAAATTTCGCGAAGCGGGCCTGATGGGGCTGTTTTTCGGAGTTTTTCAGGCGGTAATGCCTCTTTTGGGGTATTATATCATACCGCTGCTTGCAATGATATTCGGCAGCGGCGTTACGCGCTTTGTTGAAGGAACCGACCACTGGATCGCATTTGTGCTGCTTGTTTTTCTCGGCGGCAAAATGATAATCGAAGCCGTTCGCGCCGAAGAGGAGGCCGAACCGTCAAACCCGTTCGCACTCGGCACACTGTTTGTAATGGCAATTGCCACCAGCATTGATGCGCTTGCAACAGGCATCGTTTTCCGCAGTTTCAGCTTTTCAACCGGCAAGCTGCTGCTTGCTGTCGGCTTCATCGGCAGCGTCACGTTCATTCTGACACTGCTCGGCGCACTCGGCGGCAAAAAACTCGGAGAAAAGTTCCGCAAACATGCGGAGATAATCGGCGGGATCGTCCTTGTTTGCATCGGCGCAAAAATTCTTATTGAGCACCTGTTCTTTTAATTGTGGGCATATCCGCGTTTTGACTCTTTTAAAACAGCAGGGGCGTCGAAATTTTTTCAGGAGGTATGCATGATCTGCCCTGTCGTTTCAAAGGAACATTTTCGCAGCATGCGTATAACGCTTGCGTTTTCCGTAATTGCGCTTTCGTTTTGCATTGCTTTTGCCGTGCTGACCTTTGCAGGCATACTCGCACAGTATACCGCACTGTGTGCAGCCTTCTTTGCGCTTGTTTCAAGCGGACTTTTCCTGCTCTACCGTTTCAGCCGCGATATTTCCCTGCGCAAGCTCGAACTTACGGAATCTGAAATTCGGGTGTTCGGCAAAACAGGGAAGCTTCTTAAAACCTTCCCGTATTCCGCCGTGCGCGAATTGCGCGTCGTGACGCTGATGGTGGGCAATTTCGGCGGTATGTACGGCAAACTTAAACCCGAAAACTTCATTTGCCTCAGTCTGGACGGTCAAATCCCCGCTCCCGAAACGCGTCTTACCGAACTTTACGACAGCTTGGATTGCCTTACCTTCGCCTACACTAAAGAGGCAATGACTTTCCTCAACCAAAAAATTCCGCCGGCAGTTTGATTTTTCCGCTCCGGCTGATGCAAAAAAGGCGGCTTCGGCTGTTTTTATTATAAAGCAAAAATCAAAAAACAAAAATCACACCGCCGCGAACAGAATTGTCCGCGGCGGCATTTTATTCATTCATATTATGTTTTCAGAAATTATCTTCCGGAAACGGGAACATTGCTTTTCAGGATAACGTCATGCGAACCGCCTTCAACTATGCTTGTTGAAGAAACGAGCGTCAGCTTTGCATTTTTGCGCAGGTCCGCAAGGTTCAGCACGCCGCAGTTGCACATTGTTGAACGAACTTTGCCGAGGGTGACTGCAAGATTATCCTTAAGACTGCCCGCATAGGGAACATATGCATCAACGCCTTCTTCAAAGCTGAGCTTTGCCGCGCCGCCCATGTCGTAACGCTGCCAGTTGCGTGCGCGGTTCGAGCCTTCGCCCCAGTATTCCTTATAGTAGTTGCCGTTAATGCGGATTTTCGGAGTGGGGCTTTCGTCGAAGCGGGAGAAATACCTTCCGAGCATCACGAAATCCGCACCCATTGCAAGCGCAAGGGTGATGTGGTAATCGTGAACAATGCCGCCGTCGGAGCAGATGGGAACATAAATGCCCGTTTCCTCATAATACTCATCGCGTGCGCGCGCAACATCGATCATTGCGGTCGCCTGTCCTCTGCCGATGCCCTTCTGTTCGCGGGTAATGCAAATCGAACCGCCGCCGATACCGACCTTTACAAAGTCCGCTCCGCATTCCGCAAGATAGCGGAAACCGTCGCCGTCAACAACGTTGCCCGCACCGACTTTAACGCTGTCACCGTATTTTTCGCGGATGAAGTCAATGGTCAGCTTCTGCCACTCGGTGTATCCCTCGGAGGAGTCTATGCAAAGTGCATCAACGCCTGCTTCAACAAGCGCGGGAACGCGCTCCGCATAGTCGCGGGTGTTGATGCCCGCACCGACAAGGTAACGCTTGCTGCTGTCGATCGATTCGAGCGGATTAGCCTTGTGGTTGGAATAGTCTTTGCGGAAAACGAAAAACTTAAGATGCCCCCTGTCGTCCACAATGGGAAGGGAGTTGATTTTGTGATCCCAAATGATATCGTTTGCAATCTTAAGGGTAATATCCTCGGTTGCATAAACAAGGCGGCTGAGCGGAGTCATGAACTCGGAAACCTCATGTCAAGAGGCATTCGGCTGACGCGGTAGTCCTTATCGGTAACAATGCCGACGAGCTTGCCCGTGCCCGTTCCGTCCGCCGTGATTGCAACGGTGGAATGCCCGGTGAGTTCGTGAAGCTCAAGAACGTCTTTAAGAGTTGCATCGGGACGAAGGTTGGAATCGCTCTTCACAAAGCCCGCCTTATGTCCCTTTACGTTGCGCACCATCTGAGCCTGATCCTCAATGGATTGGGAGCCGTAGATGAAAGAAATTCCGCCCTCCTGGGCAAGCGCAATCGCCATCGTATCGTTTGATACGGACTGCATAATTGCGGATACCATGGGAGTGTTGATCGAGACGGCCGGTTCCTCACCTCTGCGGAATTTAACAAGAGGGGTGCGCAGGCTGACGTTTGCGGGGATGCATTCCTTGGAGGAATATCCTGGAACAAGCAGATATTCGCCGAAGGTGCGTGAAGGTTCGCTGTAGATGAATGCCATAACAGTTTTTTCCTTTCTGTTTATAAGTTTCCGGTTTTGTTCGGCAGTCCTTCCGGGCTTTTTGCGGTCCTTCCGGGCTTGGTATTTTCAGCCCTTTCGGGCTTTTGCTTCAGGAATTTGATTATTCGTTCGATCGACTGCAATGCGGTCGGTAATTTCAGTGATTCGATTACCTTGCATTCCGTGCATTCAGCTCGTGTTCCGCGCAGTCCACAAGGTTCGTCATGAGCATTGCAACGGTCATCGGACCCACACCGCCGACAGCTTTTGTGATATAGCTTGCTTTTTTTGAAACATTTTCAAAGTCAACATCGCCGTAGAGTTTGCCGTCTATATTTGTCTGTCCGATGTCGATAACAACCGCACCGTCCTTGACCATATCCGCCTTGATAAGCCCCGCCGAACCCGCAGCAACGATAAGAATATCGGCATTTTTGGTTATGTCGCCGAGATTCTGAGTCTTTGTGTGGCAAACCGAAACCGTTGCGTTGCGGTTCAGCAGACAGATTGCAATCGGCCTGCCCACCAATACGGATTTTCCGACGACGACCGTGTGTTTGGACATTATGTCTATGCCCGTTTCATCCAGAATACGGATAACAGCGCGCGGGGTGCAGGCAATGACGGCAGGCTCGCCGTTCAAAAGCTTGCCCGCGTTGCAGAAATGCAGACCGTCAATATCCTTTTCGGGGTCAATGGCATCAAGAACGGTTTTTGTGTCCATGCTGTCCGGCAGAGGCATCTGAACCAGGATGCCGTGAACCGATTCATCCGCATTAAGCTTTTGAACAAGCTCTATCACCCGCTGCTGCGAAACATCTTCCACAAGATGATAGGTCACGCATTCCATGCCGAGTCTTATCGCGGCATTTTCTTTCAGCGTGACATAGCGTTTGGTCATTTCCTCCGTGCCCACATGAATGATGGCAACACGCGGAATAACACCCTTCGCCTTAAGCACCGCCACCCGCGTTGTAAGTTCCGAATAGACCTGCGCTGCAATTGCGCGGCCGTCGATTATCTGTGCGCTCATATTTTCCCCTTTCCGTCTGCATTTTCCAATCCGACCGCATTATTCGCGGTTTTGTGCGGATTGAAATTGACTCATTATACACCAAACGGCCAAATAATTAAAGCCTGATTTTTCTGTTTGGTGCATATATTTCCGCAAACCGCGCCTCATTTATGCGAAACGGCGCGATTTGCCCGGCTTGCCGTGTTTTCGGAATGTCCCGAACATTTCGGGCTCTTTGCGGGAAGAGGCTTGTGTTTGCCGCGCTTTTCCCGCAAAGTCTTCCTTCTGCCGAAGCGTTTTATGTTACAGTCTGAAGTAATCCACTGCGCCGCGGAAGATCGCCGATTCGTCCTTTCCGGGTACGTTTTTGTAAAGATTTTTTCCGTATCTTTCGCTGTGTGCCATCTTTCCGAACACTCTTCCGTCCGCAGAAGTGATGCCCTCAACGGCAAGCACGGAGCCGTTCGGATTTATCTCGGTGCGCATGGAGGCTCTGCCGGATGCATCGCAGTAAACCGTTGCGATCTGTCCGTTTTCAACAAGCCTGTTCAGCAGCTCATCGGGGCAAACGAATCTTCCCTCGCCGTGGGACACGGGAACGAGTGAAACTTCACCCGGTTCACGGTACATAAGCCACGGGGACAGGTTGGAAACCGTGCGGGTATGCACAAGGCGCGAACGATGCAGCCCGATCGTGTTATATGTCAGAGTGGGGCAGTTTTCATCCGTGTGAATGATTTTTCCGAAAGGCACAAGTCCGAGTTTTATCAACGCCTGGAACCCATTGCAAATGCCGAGAATCAAGCCGTCGCGACGGTTGAGCAGCCGTTCGATCGCCTCCGCCGCACGGGCATTGCGCATGAAGGATTCAATGAGCTTTGCGCTGCCCTCGGGTTCGTCTCCGCCGGAGAAACCGCCGGGAATGAACAAAATTTGTGAATCCTCCAACCTATTCGCAAATGCGTTGACTGATTCTTCAATGCCCTTTGCGGTGATGTTGTTGATAACAAGCACTTCCGCTTCCGCTCCCGCAAGGCGCATTGCCCGTGCGGAATCCATTTCGCAGTTCGTACCGGGGAAGACCGGAATCAGCACACGCGGGCGTGCATATCTGCCGTTCGGCTTTATCATCGGTGCATTCCTTCGGAAAGAACCGATTTCAACAGGTGTTTCGTCCGTTGTTTTATGTCTGTAAACCGGCTCAAGTTTTTTGTCGTAAATTTCGAACAGCGGAGCAAGTGCAACGTTTTCGTCCCTGTATTCGAACGCAAATTCCGACGTTGTTGAGCCGAGTTCGAGCCCGTTCGGGATTTGCTCCGTGCAGCCTTCCGCAATTTCAAGTATAAGTGCGCCGTAATTGCGGCGGAACAGTTCTTCCTGCGGGAATTCGGGATTCAGGCGAACACCGATTCCGTTGCCGAGAGCGGCTTTGAACAGGCCTTCCGCCGCGCCGCCCTTATCGACTGCCCATGCGGAAAGCACGCTGCCGCCGCGTATCAGGCGCGTTGCAAGCGCAAAATTGGTGCGAAGAGAGTCCGCTGCGGGAAGACCGTTTTCGTCCGGTTTCGCCGGCAGGAAAACAAGCCTTGAGCCGGGCTTTTTAAATTCCGGAGAGATGATATTCCCTGCCTTATCCGCTGCAATTGCAAACGAAACAAGCGTCGGCGGAACCGTTATGTTTTCGAAAGTTCCACTCATTGAGTCCTTGCCGCCGATTGCCGCAAGCCTAAGCCCGAGCTGTGCGCGCAGCGCTCCCAACAGCGCGGCAAGGGGTTTGCCCCAGCGCACGGGATCACTGCCGAGCTTTTCAAAATATTCCTGGAATGTCAGCCAGCAGTTTTCTGTTGACGCACCCGCCGCAACAAGCTTGGCAACGGAAGTCACGACCGCGCAGTACGCCGCGCCGAACGGATCTTCCGCCGAATAATGCGGGTCAAAGCCGTATGCCATGACGGAGCATGTATCCGTTTCGCTTCCGCGAACGGGCAGCTTTGCAGCCATTGCCTGAGTCGGCGTCAGCATATTCTTTCCGCCGAAAGGCATAAGCACCGTTGCCGCGCCGATGGTTGAATCAAACCGCTCCGCAAGCCCCTGCCGAGAGCAGATGTTAATATCCGAAACACATTCCGAGAGCCTTTCCGCAAAGGAAGTTTCGGCTTTTTCCCCCGTTTCGGGACAGTTTTTTCGAGCGAAGCAATCCGAAAGGCCGCACTTTTGAACCTTGGCGCGCATTTGCTTCACCGCACCGTTTGTGTTCAGGAATTCGCGGGAAAGATCGACGATTTTTTCCCCGTTCCAATGCATGACCATGCGCCCGGTATCCGTAACGCGGGCAACAACGGTTGCTTCAAGGTTTTCGCCGTTTGCAAGTGCAAGGAATTTTTCGCAGTCCGCCTCCGCAACAACAACCGCCATGCGTTCCTGAGATTCGCTTATCGCAAGCTCCGTGCCGTCAAGCCCGGCATATTTTTTCGGAACCCTGTCAAGCTCGATATCCAGTCCGTCCGCAAGCTCGCCGATTGCAACGGAAACGCCGCCCGCACCGAAATCGTTGCAGCATTTTATCAATGTTGAAGCTTCCGGGTTCAGGAACAGCCTTTGCAGTTTGCGTTCCTCGGGCGCATTGCCCTTTTGAACCTCCGCTCCGCATGTTTCAAGTGATGATATGTTGTGTGACTTGCTTGAGCCCGTTGCACCGCCGCAGCCGTCGCGTCCCGTTCTTCCGCCGAGAAGGATAACGGCATCGCCCGCAGCAGGTTTTTCGCGGCGGACATTCCGTTCGGGCGCCGCACCGACAACAGCACCGATTTCCATATGCTTTGCAAGATAGCCGTCATGATAAACTTCATCCACAAGGCCTGTTGCAATGCCGATCTGATTGCCGTAGGAGCTGTAGCCCTGCGCCGCCGTTGCAGCAAGTTTTCTTTGGGGAAGCTTGCCGCGGATGGTGCTTTCAATCGGGGCAAGCGGGTTTGCGCCGCCCGTCACGCGCATTGCATGATAAACATAGCTCCGCCCCGAAAGGGGATCGCGTATCGCGCCGCCGATGCAGGTTGCCGCACCGCCGAAGGGTTCGATCTCCGTCGGGTGGTTGTGCGTTTCGTTTTTAAACAGCAGCAGCCACGGCTCCTCAACGCCGTCGGCATCGACCTTTATCTTCACGGTGCAGGCATTGATTTCGTCCGACTCGTCAAGATTGCGCAATTCGCCGCTTTTTTTAAGTGCCTTCGCCGCAACGCAGGCAATATCCATGAGGCATACGGGCTTTTTGTCCCCGATGCTTTCGCGAAGAGCAAGGTAATTTTCGAATTCGCGCCGAACGCGTTCATCCTCGAATTCAACATCCGTCAGATGCGTGTTGAAGGTTGTATGGCGGCAATGATCCGACCAATATGTGTCGATAACGCGGAGTTCGGTCAGCGTCGGCTCACGATTTTCTGTTTTAAAATAGACTTTAAGGCACTCCGCATCCGCCTCATCCATTGCAAGCCCGTAAAGCGCGATAAGCTCCTTTGCAGGGGTATCAAACAGCTTTACGCGCGGCGGCTGAGCAGGCTCGTCGCAGCGCATTGCAAGCGTGTCACAGCATTCAAGCGCGGCTTCGCGCGAATCCACGGGGTTGATAATGTATGCCTTTATCCTGTTCAGTTCTTCGGATGTAAGACTGCCCGAAAGCATGTATACGGCGGCCGAACGCACTGCCGGCCTTTCGCACTGCGCAACAAGGCTTATGCACTGCGCTGCGGAATCCGCCCGCTGGTCAAACTGCCCCGGCAGATATTCAACCGCAAAAACTTTTGCACCCGCCGCATTGCCGCAGATTTCCGCACGGAATTCAGCTTCCGTATAGGTTCTGTCAACCTGCGGTTCGGAAAAAACGGTTTCGATGCAGGCGTTGAACGTCGCTTCGTCCACACCCTCCGCGTCATACCTGTTGATGATGCGAACCCCTTCAAGAGTGCGGATTCCGAGAAATTCGCGAATATCCTTCGCAAGCCCTTCCGCCGCTTCCGAAAATTCGGGGCGTTTTTCGCTGTAAATTCTGTAAACCATTCTGTTGTCTCCCGTTAAATTTCCCGTATTCCGTAATGTTCGTTCTTTCGGCAAATGCCGGCGGTGCCGGCGTTTACCCGTTTTTTAAACGGCTTTCGCGCAATGCGGAAAGTCCGATGTCGCTTCTTGAATATTTTCCGTCAAAATGCACTCGTTCGGCTGCCGCATATGCCGCCCGAACCGCCTCTTCAAGCGTATCGCGAACGGCCGTGATGCCGAGCACGCGCCCGCCGCTTGTAACGAATTCGCTGCTGTCGGGTGTTCTGAGTTTTGTTCCCGCATGGAAGATGCATACCCCGCAATCTGCTTCAACATCGCCGTCAAAGGTGATAAGTTTGCCCTTTTCGTATTTTTCCGGGTAGCCCCCGCTTGCAAGCACAAGGCAGCAGGAGGATTTGTCGGAAAGCTTGATCTCGCATTTGTCAAGCGTCCCCGCCTGCGTCGCAATCATTATTTCAAGCAGGTCGCCTTCAACAAGGGGCAGCACCGCCTGCGTTTCCGGATCGCCGAAACGGCAGTTATATTCAATAACACGCGGTCCGTTCGGGGTGAGCATAAGTCCGAAATACAGGCACCCGCGGAAAGTCCGTCCTTCGGCATTCATTGCGTTCAGCGTGGGGAGGATGATGCTTTGCATAACCTGCTCCTCCGCCGCTTTTGTGTAAAAAGGATTCGGTGCAATAACGCCCATGCCGCCGGTGTTCAGTCCCGTGTCGCCGTCGCCCGCACGTTTGTGGTCCATTGAAGAGGGCAGGGGAACAACTGTTTTTCCGTCCGTAAACGCAAGCACGGAAACCTCGGGTCCGGTCAGGAACTCTTCAACAACGACAGTTGCGCCGCTCCTGCCGAATTTGCCGCCCCGCATCATGTCGTTCACGGCTTCAACCGCTTCCTCGTGAGTTTTTGCGATTATAACGCCCTTGCCGAGAGCAAGCCCGTCCGCTTTGACAACGACGGGAAGGCTGTGGTGCGCCGCATATTCGGCCGCAGCATCGGCATCCGAAAAGACCTTGTATTCGGCTGTCGGAATGCCGTATTTCTTCATGAGTTCCTTTGAAAAAGCCTTGCTGCCCTCGATTATTGCCGCAGCCTTGCTCGGGCCGAAGCAGGGAATGCCCTTTTCACGCAGCATGTCGCAAAGCCCCATAACGAGAGGGTCGTCCGGAATCACGGCAGCAAAGTCAATTTCGTTGTTCAGCACAAAATCCACAATTTTTTCCAAATCCGTTGCAGCAATGCCCGTGCAGGTCACCGGGCATGAATCGCTGCCCGCATGTTCGCGGGAAATTCCGCCGTTTCCGGGAAGTGCATATATCTTTCCCGCTCTGCGGCTTTGAGCAAGCCGCCTGATTATCGCATGTTCGCGTCCGCCGCCGCCTATGACGGCAATATTGAGTTTATCCTTTGTTATCTGCATTTCTTTACTCTTAATTCCGTTCCTTGTTCCGTCCCTTCCGCATGTTCCGCACCTGCATCGGGAAATCCTTTTCGTCTATGTCCGCTTAATTGACCGTTCTTTTCCGTTCGCCCGGCATACTGCCGAGTGCCGAACAGATCCGAATATCCGAATAAACCGCTCCGTTAAAAATCAATGGTGGAAAAGGCGCAGTCCGGTAAAAGCCATGACCATGCCGTGTTTGTTGCATGCCTCAATAACGGCATCATCGCGCACCGAACCGCCGGGCTGAGCAATATAGGCAACGCCGCTGCGGAAAGCACGCTCGATATTATCGCCGAACGGGAAGAACGCATCGCTTGCAAGTGCGGTTTCGCCGAACCTGCTCAGCCACTCCCGCTTCTGTTCCTTTGTCATCGGCTCGGGGCGGCGGGTGAAGAAATTCTGCCAATTTCCGTCGTCAAGCACGTCCCCGCATTCATCCTCGTTTAAATACAAATCAATTGCATTATCGCGGTTGGGGCGCGGAATATCCGCACGGAACGGCAGGTTCAGCACGGAAGGATGCGAGCGCAGGTGCCAAAGGTCGGCTTTATTGCCCGCAAGGCGTGTGCAGTGAATGCGGGATTGCTGACCCGCGCCCACTCCGATCGTTTGCCCGTTTTCAACATAGCAAACGGAGTTGGACTGGGTGTATTTAAGCGTGATAAGCGCAATAACAAGGTCGCGTTTCGCGCTTTCGGGCAGGTTTTTGTTTTCGGTCACGATATTTGAAAGCAGGCTTTCGTCAATCGTTGAATCGTTGCGTCCCTGTTCGAATGTGATGCCGAACACCGTGCGCGTTTCAATGGGCGCGGGAACATAGTTTTCGTCGATTTTAATAACCGTGTATGCACCCTTTTTCTTTGCGGAAAGGATCTCAAACGCATCCTCATCGTAATCCGGAGCAATAATGCCGTCCGAAACTTCATGCTTCAAAACTTTTGCAAGCGAAACATCGACCCTGTCGCTGACGGCGATAAAATCTCCGAAGGAGCTCATTCTGTCCGCACCTCTTGCGCGAATATAGGCACAGGCAAGGGGAGAAAGCTCTGTTGTTTCATCAACAAAATACATTTTGCGAAGCGTCTCGTTCAGCGGAAGGCCGACGGCCGCACCTGCCGGGCTGACGTGTTTGAACGATGCCGCCGCAGGAAGTCCCGTTGCGGTGCGAAGTTCTCTGACGAGCTGCCACCCGTTGAGTGCGTCAAGAAGGTTGATATAGCCCGCCCTGCCGTTCAAAACGGCAATCGGCAGTTCGCCGTCAATTGAAATTGCAGCGGGTTTCTGATTGGGATTGCAGCCGTATTTAAGTTCGTATCGCATGTTTGCCTCCGTTAGTATGTTCGGTTTTATTCGGTTATTGTTTGTTTCAGTTCTTACGGTCGGTCAGGGTAACTTAAGTTGACGTTGACCGGCTCCGTTTTTTGCAAAGCCGCACAGCGCTCAGCAGGTGTGCCGGTTGATGATGAATGTGTCCTCCGCGCCGTCCACGCAGCCGATAAAGCGCACAAAGAGCGAAACACGGTTGTTTTCATCAAGACCTGCCCAAATTTCTTCGGCAAGGGTCTCTGCATCGGGCGCGTTCAGCGCAATGCGCACCGGTTCACCGCAGAACGAGGGCAGCGGCGAGCCGTCATGCTCATATGTGTGGATAAGATGTGCCGTCCCCGCTTCGGGTTCGTAATTGTAAAAATTTCTGCGGCAGCGTGCGCCGTCGGGTGTTTCCGCCTTCAGTATGCTGAGGGTGTATTCGCCTGTTTCGGGGTAAAGAATGCCGCTGATGCGCGGGGTAAAATTCGGAGCATCAGGTTCAAAGCTCCTTTTGCGCAGTGCGGATTCAAAGCTTCCGCCCTCCGCAATTTCGCAGGCAACGGTGTCCGTCTGGTCGCCGTTGGTAACGACGGTGCAGCCGTTGACCTTCCGCACGGGAGAATAGATGATAAGCGAAGGGTCTGTCAGCTTTTTTTCATCGAACGCCCGCGTTCTGATGCCGTCCTCGGTCGGTTCAAATATGCGGTTGCGGCTGTTCTCGCTTCTGCCCATGATGAAGTATGCGGTCACATAATGTGCGTTGTCCGCACTTTTTCCGATAAGCACGCCGCGTCCGGGATAGGTATTGCCGTTCAGGTATTCGTTGATAGTTTTCATTTATTCCGCCTTTCGCATTTCGGTTCCGACTCGTTTGTTCACTGTTTGTTTCACTGTTCTGTTGATTTTATTGATAAAAACACCTGTTCAAGCGCAAGGGGCAGCAATTCCCATTCCGCCTGTTCCATAACGCGCCGCTGCAAGGTTTCCGGAGTGTCGCCCGGAAGCACATCAACGGCTTTCTGCATGATTATCTCGCCGCCGTCGGCAACCGCATTTACATAGTGTACCGTTGCACCCGTGACCTTCACGCCGTATGCAAGCGCAGCCTCGTGAACGCGCAGACCGTAGTACCCCTTTCCGCAGAAGGACGGGATGAGAGACGGATGAACGTTGATGATGCGCCTGTCGTAACTTTCGGTAAAATCCGCACTCAGTATTGCAAGAAAGCCCGCAAGCACGACAACATCGATTTCGCGCTCCTCGAGCAGTTTCCGCGCCGCCGTTTCGAACAGTGCGGGGTTCTGCCTGTTTTGAGGAAGATAAACCGCTTCAATGCCCGCATTTTTTGCCCGCTGAAGTGCGAATGCATCCGGCTTGTTGGAAACAACAAGCGCAATATCGCCGCTTTTTATAACCGAACCGCGCTTGTCGAGCAAAGCCTGAAGGTTCGTTCCCCCTCCGGAAACGAACACGGCAGCGCGCGGACGGCGGGGAGCTTCGGCCCCGCCGCAGCTGCCGCTTTTGCCGATCGCGGCGGAAAGTTCTCCGCCCGTCAGCATATCTCAATACCTTCGCCGAGCACGGTGTCGCCGCAGATGTAAGCCTCCTCGCCGTTTGCGCGGAGAATTTCAAGCGCACGATCCGCATCCTCGCGTGAAACGATGAGGCACATGCCGACGCCCATGTTGAAGGTGTTGAACATGTCCCTTTCGGGGATATCTCCCGTTGACGCGATAAGGTCAAAAAGCGGATGAATGCGCAGTGCGTTTTTGTTTATTCTTGCCGCAATGCCTTTTTTAAGGCAGCGCGGGATATTCTCATAAAAGCCGCCGCCGGTGATATGTGCACAGCCCTTTATGCGGACTTCCTTTGCAAGCTCCAGCACGGGTTTAACGTAAATCCTTGTGGCTCAAGCAGAGCTTCGCCAAGAGTTTTTCCGAGAGATTCAACATGGGTTCCGAGCACGGCATTGTTTGAATTGAGATTGAAAACCTTGCGCACAAGGGAGAAGCCGTTGGAATGAACTCCGCTTGACGGCAGCGCAATGATAACATCTCCGGGACGCTGCGTTTCAATGTCGAACACCTTGCTCCTGTCCACGATGCCGACGGCAAACCCTGCAAGGTCATATTCGTCCGCAGGGTAGAAACCCGGCATTTCGGCCGTTTCGCCGCCGATAAGTGCGCAGCCGGACTGCACGCAGCCCTCCGCAACGCCCTCAACAACGGAGGCAACTTTTTCGGGAATGTTTTTGCCGAGTGCGATATAGTCAAGGAAAAACAGAGGCTTTGCACCGCAGCAGATGATGTCGTTCACACACATTGCAACGCAGTCGATGCCGACGGTGTTATGTTTGTCGCTCAAAAAGGCGAGCTTAAGTTTCGTTCCCACGCCGTCCGTACCGCTGACAAGGATGGGTTCGCTCATGCCTGCAAGATCCGGTGCAAACAGGCCGCCGAAATTGCCGATGGAGGGCATTGCACCGGGCGTGATCGTGCGCGAAATGTGTTTTTTCATCAGTTCAACGGCGCGATAGCCCGCAGTAATATCAACGCCCGCTTTTTCGTAGCTTTCGCTCCTGCTGTTGTTGTTTGCCATTTATGTTCTTCCTTTCGATCTGATAAATCCGTTTGGTTTATTTTGTTCGGTGGTTTCGATTGCGTTCGCGGCCCGTCAGAGCCGCGGTTTTTCTGTTCGGTTACTCTTTCGGCTGCGGCGTATCGGATTTTTCGCTGAGCTTGCGCGCATATTTGTTGACATAGCGGCGTTTGGGCGGCTCGCAGGGATATTCGCCCGTGAAGCAGCCGACACAATAATCCGTTTTGCCGTTGCCGGCAAGCAGCCTTGCGTTCTCAACGCTCAGGAAACCGAGGGAATCGAGCCCGAGTTCGCGAACAAGTTCCTCATCGTTGTATTTGTTTGCAATCAGCTCCTCCCGCGAGGGAACATCCGTGCCGAAATAGCAGGGGAACAGGAATTTCGGCGCGGCGGAACGCACATGCACCTCCGTTGCGCCCGCTTCACGCAGAAGGCGGACGATACGCTTGATTGTTGTTCCGCGAACGATGGAATCATCGATAAGCACAACGCGCTTGCCGCTGACAGTTGCGGATACGGGGTTGAGCTTGATTCGAACGAGCTTTTCGCGCTCGTTCTGTTTCGGCTGAATGAAGGTTCTGCCGATATATTTGTTTTTGATAAAGCCTATGCCGTAGGGAATGCCGGACTGTCTTGAAAAGCCGATCGCGGCATCAAGCCCGGAATCGGGAACGCCGATAACAACATCCGCCTGCACGGGATGTTCAAGCGCAAGGAACGAACCTGCGCGCTGGCGCGCAAGATGCACCGAACAGCCGTCAATAACGCTGTCGGGACGCGCAAAATAGATGTATTCAAACACGCAGAGCGCAGGCTTGACTTTTCCGCAGTGGCTGCGCAGGCTGCGCAGCTCGTCGTTTTCAACAACAACGATCTCGCCCGGTTCAACATCGCGCAGGAATTTCGCTCCCATTGCATCAAGCGCACATGTTTCGGAAGCAAAGCAGTAACCGCCTTCGGACAGTTCTCCGATGCAGAGCGGACGGAACCCGTGCGGATCGCGTGCGGCAATAAGCTTTTTGGGCGACATGATAACGAGTGAATAGGCACCCTTTATCCTGTCCATTGCGCGCGATACGGCCTCCTCAATGGAATCAGCCGTCAGCCGTTCTTTGGTAATTGTGTATGCAATGACTTCCGTGTCGGTCGTTGTGTGGAAAATAGAACCTGCAAGCTCCAGTTCCTCACGCAGTTCGGCATCGTTGACAAGGTTGCCGTTGTGTGCTATCGCCATCGTGCCCTTTATGTGGTTCACCACAAGGGGCTGGCAGTTGATGCGCTTTTCGTAGCCGGTTGTGGAATAGCGGACATGCCCGACCGCCATGCTTCCCGTTCCGAGTTTTGCAAGCGAATTTCCGTCAAATACCTCGTTGACAAGCCCCTCATCGCAGTGCGCGTTTATAACGCCGTCGTCGTTGACGGCAATGCCTGCGCTCTGCTGCCCGCGGTGCTGCAAAGCATAGAGTGCATAATATGCAAGCGCGGCAACGTTTTCGCGTTTTGAAGCGGCAATGCCCACAACGCCGCATTCCTCGCCGATATGTTCAAAGGTTGTTTCGTGTTCGGTTATGCTTTCCAAAATATCCATTTTGCTGTTCTCAATCCAGATAAATCATTCTGTTAATTCTCCGAGTTCCGCACAAAAGCTTACTCGCCCATCAGGCGGTGCAGGATCTCGTGATATGCGCCTTCAACATTGCCGAGGTCGCGGCGGAAACGATCCTTATCCAGTTTTTCGTGGGTTTTGCTGTCCCAGAAACGGCAGGTATCCGGCGAAATCTCGTCCGCAAGCACAATTGTGCCGTCGCTCAGTCTTCCGAATTCAAGTTTGAAATCGATAAGCTCGATGTTGACTTCCGCAAAGAATGCGGTCAAAATTTCGTTGATTTTCAGAGCGTATTTTTTTATCGTTTCAAGCTCCTCCGGCGTGCAGAGACCCATTGCAAAAACATGGCTGTCGTTAATCATGGGATCGCCCAATGCATCGTCCTTGTAGCAAAGTTCGAGAACGGTGCTTTTGAGTTTCGTGCCTTCGGGGAAACCTATGCGTTTTGCAAGCGAACCCGCCGCAACGTTGCGGACAATAACCTCAAGAGGAACGATGCGGACGGCTTTGACCGCCGTTTCCCTGTCGGAAAGCTGTTCGACAAAATGAGTCGGAATGCCTTTTTCTTCAAGCATTTTCATGAGATAGTTCGTAACGCGGTTGTTGATAACGCCCTTGCCCGCGATTGTGCCCTTCTTTTCGCCGTTAAATGCGGTTGCATCGTCCTTATAGTCAACGATATAAATACCTTCGACATCGGTTGCGTAAACCTTCTTTGCCTTGCCTTCGTAGAGCTGCTGAGTCTTTTTCATTTTTGTTCCTCCTTTTCGGTATCCGTTTGCCTTGTTTGTTATTTTTGTTGTTTGCGTTTCGCCGTTCGGTTCCGCGGTCGGAGCGGCACCGTTTTTTTTAAGTGCCGTTCGCACCGCATTCCCCGAAAAAAGTTTGATAGCCGCATCATTACGGGCTGCGGCTATCTTTGTTTATTGTTAATCTCTGTGCTGCAATGCGGCATCCTTTTTGCGGACATCCTCCGCCATTTTTATTCTCATTGCGTCAAGCTTTTCGTGAAGTGCGGGTTCCGCAAGCGAAAGCATTTGAGCCGCAAGTATCGCAGCGTTGGCCGCACCGTCGACGGCGACCGTTGCCACGGGCACGCCCGAGGGCATCTGCACCGTTGCAAGCAGGGCATCCAGCCCGTCAAACGTTGAAGCTTTGATGGGTATGCCGATAACGGGCAGAGTTGTGTTTGCGGCAATAAAGCCCGCAAGATGCGCCGCCTTGCCCGCTGCGGCGATAATAACGCCGAAATCACGTTTATAGGCGTTTTGTGCGAATTCCGCAACATCCGCCGGGGTTCTGTGCGCGGACATAACGCGCATTTCATAGTTTATTCCGAGTTCATCGAGCTTTGCCGCACAGCCGGACACAACCGGCAGGTCGCTGTCGCTCCCCATGATGACCGCAACACGTTTCATGCTGCCCACCTCCGTTGTTTCATGGGCTCATGGTAACAGATTTTTACCTGCAATTTCAAGGCTTTTTTGCAGATATATCAAATATGTTGCCCGATATATTTTTATCCGTTCGTTTTTGCTTTATTTGCATGGTTTTTTGCATTCCGATAAAACCGCGCCCCCCGCATTCGCGCTTGCAATAAACGGAATATAATGTTATTATTGTACGGGTAAAGCAAAACTCCGCTGCGGCAGTCTTTTCGGAAAAACCTCTGCGGAGGGAATCTTCTCAATCTCATTCTCAATCTCAACTGAGAGGCTCTGAAAGCGAGGGGTTCAAAAGCGCGGTCAGCCGGCACTTTCGGCGCGATTTTTACCCGAATCGACCGCAAAACAAAATGCTGCGCCCGCAATGCAGCATTCGATTCCGCTTACGAAACCGGAGCAAAGCTTCGGCTTTGCAAAAAGCTCCGGCTTTATACAAAAAGGAGAGTACAGATTATGAAAACATGCGCCATCGTGGGCATCAACTGGGGCGATGAGGGCAAGGGCCGAATGGTTGACCTCGTTGCGGAAGAATATGACATTGTTGTTCGTTACCAGGGCGGCAACAATGCAGGACACACCATCAAAAACGACTACGGCACATTTGCGCTGAATCTTTTGCCTTCCGGCATTTTCCGCCGTGAAAAGATGAATATTCTCGGCAACGGCACCGTTGTCGACATCAGCCACCTCTGCGGCGAAATCGAACGGCTGCACGATGCAGGCGTCTATATCTCCCCGGAAAACCTTATGATAAGCTCCCGTGCCATCATTGTTATGCCCTATCATGTTGCATTGGACGGGCTTGAAGAAGCACGCCTTTCCGACAAACCCTACGGTTCGACAAAGCGCGGCATTGCCCCCGTTTACGGCGACAAATACATGAAAAAGGGCATTATGCTCGGTGAATTGTTCGACAGGGAATACCTTATCGACCACCTTTCCGATGTTCTTGAATTCAAAAACCTTCAGATAACCCGCGTATACGGCGGCGAACCTTTCTCCCTTGAAAGCATGGTTGAATACCTCGATACCTACGGCGAGATTCTCAAGCCTATATCGGCGACACGAGCGCATACCTGCGCAAAGCGGCTCACGAGGGCAAAAAGATCCTTTACGAAGCTCAGCTCGGCGTTCTGCGCGACATTGATTTCGGCATCTATCCTTACACATCCTCAAGCTCTCCCCTTGCGGCATACGCTCCCATCGGCTCCGGTGCGCCGGACATTCCCGTGAACCGCGTCATCGGCGTTGTGAAAGCATATTCCACCTGCGTCGGCGAAGGTCCTTTCACCGCCGAATGGTTCGGAGAAGAGGCCGAAAGGCTGCGTAAAGAGGGCGGTGAATACGGCGCCGCAACGGGACGCCCCCGCAGAGTCGGCCCCATCGACCTTGTTGCAACGCGGTACGGCGTTCAGATGCAGGGTGCAACGGAAGTCGCGCTCACAAAGCTCGACATCCTTTCCTACATGGATTCCATCCCCGTTTGCGCCGCATACGAATGCGACGGTGAAGTGACCCGCACGTTCCCCTTCCCTTCGAAACTCGGCAGGGCAAAGCCCATTTATGTTAAACTTCCCGGTTGGGGCTGCGACATTTCAAAGATTCGCACCTATGACGAGCTTCCCGAAAATGCCCGCAAATACGTTGAATACGTTGAACGCGAAATCGGCTGCCGCATAAGCTATGTTTCCGTCGGCCCGGGCAGGAAAGAGATAATCCTCCGATAAGAGGACTGCCCGAAAACTGTTGAAGGACGATTAATTTATGAAAGAATTTTACGAAAGCCCCCTTTCGAGCCGATATGCCTCGGAATACATGCTGCGCCTTTTCTCGCCGGACAAACGCTACGGCACATGGCGCAGGCTTTGGGTTGCGCTTGCCCGTGCGGAGCATCGTCTCGGTCTTCCGGTAACGGATGAACAGGTGGCGCAGCTCGAAGCGCATGTTGATGACGAAATAGACTATGCCGCCGTTGCGGAATGGGAAAAAAAGCTTCGCCACGACGTCATGGCGCATATCCATGTTTACGGCGAAAGCTGCCCCGATGCCGCCGGAATTATCCACCTCGGCGCAACAAGCTGCTATGTTACGGATAATGCGGATATCATGATTTACCGCGATGCTTTGCTGCACATCCGCAGCGAGCTTGTTTCCGTCATTGCCGCACTCTGCGATTTTGCATACAAATACCGTGCAATGCCGACTTTGGGCTACACGCATTTTCAGCCCGCTCAGCTTGTGACCGTCGGCAAACGCGCCTGCCTCTGGGCGCAGGATTTTCTGCTTGACCTTGACGAGCTGAATTTTGTTATCGACAACCTGCTGTTTCACGGCTGCCGCGGAACAACGGGCACGGACGCAAGTTTTCTCTCACTTTTTGACGGCGACGTTCAAAAGGTTCGCGAACTGAATGCAATGATCGCGGAGGAATGCGGTTTTTCAACGCTTTTCCCCGTTGCGGGGCAAACCTACCCCCGCAAATACGACAGCCGCATTCTGAACGTGCTTTCCGCAATTGCACAAAGTGCATATCGGTTTGCAAACGACATGCGGCTGCTTCAGCATCTGCGGCAGGTGGAAGAACCGTTCGAAAAGAATCAGGTCGGTTCCTCCGCAATGGCATACAAGCGCAACCCCATGCGCTGCGAGCGAATCTGTTCGCTTTCGCGCTATATCATGGCGGATGCACTGAACGCGCCGATGACGGCCTCAACACAATGGTTCGAACGCACTTTGGATGACTCCGCGAACCGCCGCATATCACTTCCGGAGGGTTTCCTCGCCTGTGACGCAGTGCTCAGGCTTATGCGCAACGTCACCGCCGGCATCCACGTCAACGAAAAAATCGTCGAACGAACCGTGCTTGAATATCTTCCCTTCATTGCCACGGAAAACCTGCTCATGAGTGCGGTCCGTAAGGGCGGCGACAGGCAGGAGCTTCACGAGGTCATCCGCACCCGCTCCATGGAAGCGACGGCACGCATGAAGGAGGGGCTGAACTGCGACCTTCTCGACAGGCTTGCGCTTGATCCCGCCTTCCCGTTGGACAGGGAAGAGATAACCGCCGTGCTCGATCCCGCCGCATTCATCGGAATCTGCCCCGAACAGGTGGAAGAATTCGTTGCCGAAGCGCGCGCACGGATTGCCGATTGCGCCGCCGAAACAGGCGACGTAAGCATCAACGTATAACTTATAAACAACAATGACCGATGTCGCGGGGAGCCGCCTTTTTTGCAGTCTCCCCGCAAACCCGCGCCGTTCATCAACGCCGGAATACCCATGAACAACAAATACAAAATCTTGCTCGTTGAGGATGAGCCGAGCATACGCAAATATGTGAATGCACTGCTCAACGCCTCCGGCTATATCGTAATTGAAGCTGCAAACTGTGCCGAAGCCAAGCCCTGTTTTCTTTCACACACGCCCGACCTTGTTCTTCTTGACCTCGGGCTGCCCGACGGGGACGGAATGCAGCTGCTTGAGTTCATCCGCAGCCGTTCTGCCGTGCCCGTAATAGTGCTTTCCGCACGCAGCGACGAAACGGACAAGGTTGTTGCGCTTGACGGCGGTGCAAATGATTATGTTACAAAGCCTTTCGGTCGCGCAACTGCTTGCGCGAATGCGTTCCGCTCTCCGCACCGGGCGACAGCACGGAACAGGCGAAACGGACGGCAGGCTCTGCATCGGCGCACTCACGATCGATTGCGATGCCCGCCGCGTTTTTGCAGGCGAATCCGAAGTTCGGCTCACTCAAACGGAATACAATCTGCTGCTCCTGCTTGCGGAAAACAGCGGCCGAATGATGACGTATCAAAAGGTGATAAAGGCCGTGTGGGGCGAAGGGGTGAATGAGGCTAACATCAAAAAGCTTCAAGTGAACATAGCAAATATAAGAAAAAAATTTGCCGGTGTTTCCGTTCCCCTTCCCGGCATTCGCAACGAACTCGGCGTCGGCTACAGGCTTGACGGCTGAAACCCGACCGGCATTCGCAACGAACTTGGCGTCGGCTACAGGCTTGACGGCTGAAACCGAGTTTTCTTCCGGTTTTTCGCGTTTTTCGAAATATATCTGTTTGGAACGCTCTTTTCCTATTGACAAAAAGGGTGAAAAAAAGATATACTGAACTATGAAGATAGAGGCGCAGAAGTCGAGGTAAGCTTTCGCAAAACGGGCGGTTCCGGCGAAAGGCTGAATGCGGCTCTTGCCGAAAGTGCGGCGGGGAATCCGCTTCCCCCGTGCTTGGGCGCAGCAGCTCAGTGCGCTGCGACTGTCATCGCGGGTCGTTTTCGGCTTGGGTACTGATGATGCGCTATTCACGCGGGGTTTTCTGCGTTGATGGTGCTTTTTTTGTTTTTTGCCCGAAAAGCCCGTTTTTTGCAAAAATTATACCACGGAGGAACATAAAATGGAACAAAAAATCACATCCACCATTCGCCTTCGCATGAGCTCTCAGGATGCTCATTACGGCGGAAATCTTGTTGACGGCGCACACATGCTTGCCCTTTTCGGCGACGTTGCAACCGAACTTCTCATTAAGTGCGACGGCGATGAAGGCCTGTTCAAAGCATATGACATGGTCGAATTCATAGCACCCGTCTATGCCGGCGACTATATCGAAGCATACGGCGAAATCACCCATATCGGCAACAGCTCCCGCAAGATGAGCTTTGAAGCACGCAAGGTTATTGTTCCGCGCACCGATATTAACGACTCCGCATGCGATTTCCTTGAGGAACCCATCGTTGTTTGCAGAGCAACGGGAACCTGCGTGGTGCCCATAGACAAACAGCGCAAATAAATTGCACTGTTTGTCATTGGCAGAAAGTCCTTGCCTTTCTGCGATGCGGAAGATACAGACAAACAGCGCAAATAAATTGCACTGTTTGTCATTGGCAGAAAGTCTTTGCCTTTCTGCGATGCGGAAGATACAGACAAACAGCGCAAATAAATTGCACTGTTTGTAATCCATACTTGTCTGCATTAGTTTACAGGAGGTACACAAATGGCATGTTTTCTTGTTCCGGTTGCCGAGGCAATCGTTACAACAATTGTTGAAAAAGCTCTGAAATCCACCGAGAAGAAAGCTGCCGTCAAGCTTAATTCTGCCGACGGCACAGCTTTGGAAGTATCAAAAACCCCGTTTTCCGCCAAGCTTGGTTGGCTCAACAAGCTGCTTTGGGGCGGCTCCGCTCTCTTAGCTTTCGAGCACGTTTGGCACGGAGAAATCGTTCCGTTTTTTCCTTTTCTGACAGCTGTTAAAAGCGGTGAAACCGGAGAAATGCTTGCGGAAATGGGCAGTGCCGGCGTAATGATGGCCGTTACCGTTACCGCCGTCTGGGTCGGCATGCTCGCAGTCTCCCGTTTTGCGGAAAAGAAATCGCTCAAATCGCCCGAAGGCTTACTCGGAGGAATGCAAAGATGACGCTGCTTACAACGGTATTTGCTGCAATTGCCTCCACAATTGTCTGGTACAAAAAAGCACCTGAAAACGAGATGAAAGTCGGCATTCTCTGCTGGATGTATTGGGGAGCATCGCTTATGTGGCTTGTAGATGCAATATTTGAGTATATTGAAATCGGAGCCGGTCTTTTTACCCCCGTCCCGGTCGATATGCTCAACGATCTTTTTCTCGGGCTTTCCGTTGTTGCGCTGGGTCTTGTCATATGGCTTGTTGTATTGCTTATAAAGGATCCAAAAGGTGTTGTAAGATCGGCGTTGTTCGGGAAAAAATAATCTTCCGCAAGGGAACGCATATTTATACTTTCGTGTCCCCTGTGTAAAAATCAAAACAAAAAGCAAACGCCGAGGCGGAATTGCATACGGGCAGCGAAACGGAACTGCCGGTTTTCGATTTTCGGTTCCCGTTTTTTCCACGGTTCGTTTGCCGCAAAATAAATAATTTGAAAGGAACTATCGGAATCCATGGAAAAACTCATCATCACCGCCTGCATCTGCGGCGCGGAAGTCACCAAGGAACACAATCCCGCCGTGCCTTACACGGTTGAAGAGATTGCGAACGAAGCCTATTCCGCATACAAAGCGGGCGCAAGCATCATTCACCTGCATGTCCGCTATGATGACGGCACACCCACCCAGGATAAGGCACGCTTCAAAGAATGCATGGATGCCATCTATGCAAAATGTCCCGATGTTATCATTCAGCCCTCCACCGGCGGTGCAGTCGGCATGAGCGATGACGAAAGGCTCCAGCCCATCGAGCTTATGCCCGAAATGGCAACCCTCGACTGCGGCACCTGCAATTTCGGCGGGGACGACATCTTTGTTAACACCGAAAACACCATCAAGTATTTCGGCGAACGCATGATCGAACGCAATATCAAACCCGAAGTCGAAGTTTTCGACAAGGGCATGATCGATATGGCGATTCGTCTCAACAAGAAAGGCTTTATCAAGAGCCCCATGCATTTTGACTTTGTTATGGGCGTCAACGGCGGCATCAGCGGTACGCCGCGCGACCTTGTATTCATGGCAGGCAGCATTCCCCAGGGTTCAACCTTCACGGTTGCGGGCGTCGGCAGAACCGAATTCCCGATGATCACCCTCGGCATTCTTCTCGGCGGCCACGTCCGCGTCGGCTTTGAAGACAACGTCTACCTTGAAAAGGGCGTTCTTGCAAAGAGCAACGGCGAGCTTGTTGAAAAAGCAGTCCGCATTGCAAAGGAACTCGGCAGGGAGATCGCAACCCCCGCCGAAGCACGCGAGATCCTCGGCCTTGCGCCCCGCGCATGACCGATAATCCGCCATAAACCTAAATTTTATTCGGAGGAAACCAAAATGGAACTTAAAGGCAACAAATACGGCACTCACAGAGTTATCGAACCCAAGGGCGTTCTCACTCAGGCAGCATGGAAAATCGACAACGACATGACCAAGCACTACTCCAACGAGATCATCTGCGATGTTATCTCCCTTAACATCGACTCCGCTTCATTCACTCAGATTGAAGAAGCATGCGGCGGCGACGAGCAGAAGATCGGCGAAATGATCATGGGCATCGTTGCAGAGCGCGGCAAGCAGCAGAACCCCGTTACCGGTTCCGGCGGCATGTTCATCGGCAAAGTTGCATACATCGGCGAAGATCTTAAGGATCGCGACCTTAAAGTCGGCGACAAGATCGCTTCCCTCGTTTCCCTCTCCCTCACTCCGCTCAAAATCGAAAAGATCCTTGCTATCCACAAGGATATCGACCGCGTTGACATTATCGGTCAGGCTGTTCTTTTCGAAAGCGGCATCTACGCAAAGCTGCCCGATGATATGAGCGAACCTCTCGCACTTGCAGCTCTCGACGTTGCAGGCGCACCCGCACAGGCCCGCAAGCTCCCCAAGGAAGGCGACAGCGTTCTTATCCTCGGCGCAAACGGCAAGAGCGGCGTTCTCTGCGGCTACGAAGCAATGAAGAAGGTAGGCCCCAAGGGCAATGTTGTCGGCGTTGTCCGCAACCCCGCTCAGGTTCCCGCCCTTATGGAACTCGGTGTTTACAACAAGGTTATCGTTGCAAGCGCAACCGAACCCATTGCAGTGCTTGATGCCGCACTGGCTGCAAACGATGGCAAGGAATACGACATCTCCATCTGCTGCGTCAACATCGAAAGCTGCGAAATGAGCGCGATCCTCCCCGTTCGCGACGACGGCATCGTTTACTTCTTCTCCATGGCAACCAGCTTCACAAAGGCTGCACTCGGCGCAGAGGGCATCGGCAAGGACGTTACCATGATCATCGGCAACGGCTACACCAAGGATCATGCCGAAATCACCCTCAACGTTCTCCGCGAGAACGAGAAGCTCCGCAAGCTCTTTGACGAGAAGTACTGCTGAAAACCGTCTGTTTATCGACACGTCAACCGAATAAGGGGCTTATAAATCAGTTTTTTGCGAATAAGCCTTTTCCGGGCTGCTCTCCGCGCTGCGCAGATTTGCGGCAGGGGACAGCCCGTATAAAACAATGTTTATCGATATTATTTTTATCGATAACTTTCGGGCAGATTGTTTTTTATCGCCCGAAATCCGGTTCACACCCCAGAATACCCGCAACGACAGCCGAAAGGCAAGGAGGCAAAAATGAATAAAAGCAGGCAATACGGTCTGTTCACCGATGTTCCCGATGAGCTTTGGAACGATTGGCATTGGCAGGTTGCAAACCGCATCGAAACTCTTGAAGATCTCAAAAAATACATCTCCCTGACTCCCGAGGAGGAAGAGGGCGTTGCGAAATGCCTCGGCACGCTCCGCATGGCGATCACTCCCTATTATCTCTCCCTCATCAACCCGAACGATCCCTATGATCCCGTTCGTCGTCAGTGCATTCCTTCCGCGGCAGAGCTTTATCAGGCTCCCGAGGACCAGCTTGACCCCCTTCATGAGGACACGGATTCCCCCGTGCCCGGTTTGACTCATCGTTATCCGGACAGGGTCCTGTTCCTTATCACCGACCAGTGCTCCATGTACTGCCGTCACTGCACCCGCCGCAGGTTTGCGGGGCAGCATGATACCGCCGTTCCCGATTGCCAAATCGAGAAATGTCTCGACTATATCCGCAATCATACCGAAGTTCGCGATGTTCTTCTTTCCGGCGGCGACGCACTCATGCAGAGCGACGAAAAGCTTGAATACATCATCAGCGAGCTGCGCAAGATGCCCCATGTTGAAATCGTCCGCCTCGGCAGCAGAACCCCTGTTGTCATGCCGCAGAGGATCACCCCGGAGCTTTGCGCAATGCTCAAAAAGTATCATCCCGTTTGGCTGAACACGCATTTCAACCATCCCAATGAAATCACCGAAGAGAGCAAGCGCGCATGTGAGATGCTTGCAGACGCAGGCATTCCCCTCGGCAACCAGAGTGTTCTGCTTGCAGGCGTCAACGACTGCGTACATGTGATGAAAAAGCTTGTTCAGGATCTCGTTCGCATCCGCGTTCGTCCTTACTACATCTATGTTTGCGATCTTTCCATGGGTCTGACCCATTTCCGCACCCCCGTAAGCAAGGGTATCGAAATCATCGAGGGTCTGCGCGGCCACACCAGCGGCTACTGCATCCCCACCTTTGTTGTTGACGCACCCGGCGGCGGCGGCAAAACCCCCGTTATGCCCAACTACGTCATCAGTCAGACTCCCAGAAAGACGATTCTCAGGAATTTCGAGGGCGTTATCACGACCTATACCGAGCCGGAGCATTACGAAAACGTATGTCATTGTGAAGTTTGCCGCAAGGCACGCGGCGAACAGCCCGACCTTATCGGCGTTGCAGGCCTTGAACAGGGCAGGCGCGATGGCAAAATCTCCCTTGAACCCTCCGATCTTGAAAGGCTCAAGAGGGGGCATCACGAATAATCGGCATTTAATTGCTCCGCAGAAAGCTGCTTAAGCAATTGCAGGTTAACCACTCGGTGTGTTCTGTTCCGCATGAACGCGCCGCACACCGCCCGCCGGGCGCAGGGATTATGTCCCGGCGGGTGACTTTAAAAGGATTATGGAAAAGTGTCAGGAGGATAAGCACTCAATGGAATCAAAACTTAACCTCAATCGAAATCTTGTTGATAAAGCCCGCGAATCTGCCCGCCGCATTGCGGAGGATACTCAGAACTTTATCGACCTTCACACGACGGTAACGGTGGAGCGCGCCGTTTGCCGCCTTCTCGGCATCGACGGTGTAAACGCACTTGAAGTTCCGCTGCCCAATGTTGTTGTCGATCACCTTTTCGACAAGGGTCTGCTCCCGGGCGGCGCAGCTACTATATCGGCAACGCAATGACCGAAACCGGCATGAATCCGCAGCAAATTGCGGAGAGCATCGACCGCGGCGAGCTTGATCTTTCCGCCGTTGCTCCCCACAGCATTGAAGAGATTCGCGCCGCCGTCATGCCCGTTGCGGAAGCCACGGCGGAACGCATTCGCACAAACGTTGCAAAGCGCAATGATTACCTCAACAGCTTCGGCGACAAAACCGACCCGTACCTCTATGTTATCGTTGCAACCGGCAACATCTATGAGGATATCGTGCAGGCAAAGGCTGCCGCAAACAGGGTGCGGACATTATCGCCGTTATCCGCACCACCGGGCAGAGCCTGCTCGACTATGTTCCCTACGGCGCAACCACCGAGGGTTTCGGCGGAACCTACGCAACTCAGGAAAACTTCCGCCTTATGCGTGCTGCGCTTGACGAGGTCGGCGAACAGGAACATCGCTACATCCGTCTGTGCAACTACTGCTCCGGTCTCTGTATGCCCGAAATCGCCGCCATGGGCGCATTGGAACGTCTTGACGTAATGCTTAACGATGCTCTTTACGGTATCCTCTTCCGCGATATCAACATGCAGCGCACGATCGTTGACCAGTATTTCAGCCGCGTTATCAACAGCTTTGCCGGCGTTATCATCAACACCGGCGAGGACAACTACCTTACCACAGCCGATGCGGTCGAAGAGGCGCACACAGTGCTTGCTTCCCAGTTCCTCAACGAACAATTCGCACTCAAAGCCGGGCTTCCCGAAGAGCAGATGGGTCTCGGGCACGCATTTGAAATATCTCCCGATGTTGAAAACGGCTTCCTTTACGAGCTTGCGCAGGCGCAGATGGCAAGGGAGATCTTCCCCAATGCACCGCTTAAATACATGCCCCCCACCAAGTTCATGACGGGCAATATTTTCCGCGGGCATGTTCAGGACGCACTCTTCAACATGGTCACGATCCTCACCGGACAGAAGCTCCACCTTCTCGGTATGCTCACCGAAGCTATCCACACTCCGTTCATGAGCGACCGTGCACTCTCCATAGAGAACGCACAGTACATCTTCCGCACCATGCACGATCTCGGCAGCGAGCTGACCTATAAAGAAGGCGGCATCATGCAGACCCGTGCAAACGAAGTTCTTCGGAAAGCAACCGACCTTCTCGGTGAAATTGAGCAGACAGGCTTGTTTGCAACGCTTGAAAAGGGCGTGTTTGCGGATATTAAGCGTCCTCGCGACGGCGGCAAAGGTCTTGCCGGCGTTGTTACCAAGGATGATTGCTATTTCAACCCCTTTGTTGAGCTGATGCATAAAAAAGGAGGCAACGAATAATGAGCGGCGGACTTTATAACACACACAAGGCTGATTTTGACACAACTCTCGACCTTACACGGCTCAAGGCATACGGCGATACCATGAACGACGGCAAGGTTCAGTTCAGCTTCACCCTTCCCGTTAAGAACGATGAAAAGGGCATGGAAGCTGCACGCCAGCTCGTCCGCAAAATGGGCGTTGAAGAACCCAACGTTGCGCTTGCAAAGTCTTTGGACAAGGAGTTCACATTCTATGTTGTTTACGGAAGCGTTGTGCATACCGTTGACTATGAAAACATCCATGTGCAGACCGTTGAAGAGGAAACCATGAGCATGGAAGAAACCGACGAATATATTCGCGAGCATTTCGGCAGGAAGATCGTCATGATCGGCGCTTCCACCGGCACCGATGCGCACACCGTCGGAATCGATGCAATCATGAACCGCAAGGGCTTTGCAGGCCATTACGGACTTGAACGCTACGACATGATCGAAGCTATCAACATGGGTGCACAGGTTCCCAACGAGGAATTCATCAAAAAGGCGGTTGAAGTCAACGCCGATGTTCTTCTTGTTTCCCAAACCGTTACCCAGAAGGATATACACATTCAAAACCTTACCGAGCTTATCGAGCTGCTTGAAGCGGAAGGCCTGCGCGACAGGTTCATCGTCTGCTGCGGCGGCGCACGCATCACCCACGAGCTTGCAAAGGAACTCGGCTTTGATGCAGGGTTCGGCGCAAGCAAATATGCCGACGATGTTGCAACTTTTGCCGTCACCGAAATGGTTAAGCGCGGAATGAAGTAATCTTTTTTTTCGATTTCGTTTTAACACGCTTTCGTTTTAAACAACACACGGGACTGCTCCGAAAGGGGCGGTTCCGTTTTTGTTTTTCTTTCCTTTATGCAATTGCCGGCGGGCAGCGGTTGGATCCGATATTAAAAATATACTTGCATTTTTGCGCAAAAGCCTTAAAATTTACTTCACCGAAACATTTTGAAAAAAGCTGCGGTATACCGAATCCGCTGCCGAATAAAGAAAGGATGCACCGAAACCATGGACGAACTGCTTGAACAACTCATTGACCAATGCCGCCCCTACGCTTCCGAGGGCAGATTGGCAAGCTATATTCCGGAGCTTACAAAAGCCGACCCGAACGCACTGGGGGTGTACCTTATCAGCAGCGACGGCAAACATTACTGTGCTGGTGATTACACCAAAAAATTTACGATTCAAAGCGTTGTGAAGCCGATTCTGCTTTTGCTTGCGTTAATGGACAACGGCATTGAACAGGTTCGCTCACGCATCGGCGTTGAAGCAACGGGCAAGCCCTTCGATGCAATAAATGTTTCGGCGCAGTCCCTTTTGAGCGAGCATCTGAATCCAATGGTCAACATGGGTGCGATCGCCCTCTGTCCGATGATACGCGGAAAGGACTACAACGAGCGTTTCGAGCGTCTTCTTGACCTGACGCGCCGCCTTGCGGACAATCCCGATATCGCACTTAACGAAAGCGTCTATCTTTCCGAAAAGCGGACGGGCAACAAAAACCGTGCGCTTGCATACATGCTCAAATCCCAAGGTATGATAGCCGATGACGTTGAAGATGTTCTTGATTGTTATTTCAAGGCCTGTTCAATCTCTGTCGACTGCCGCGACCTTGCAAAAATCGGCTGGGTGCTTGCCTCCCACGGAAAGCCCCTCAAGCGGCTGTTTCCGTATGAATATGCACGCTATGTGAATGCGGTGCTCATGACCTGCGGCATGTATGACGGTTCCGGCGAGTTTGCCGTGCGCGTCGGCGTTCCTGCCAAAAGCGGCGTCGGCGGCGGAATAATGGCGGTTGTGCCGACAAGAATGGGCATCGGGATTTTTTCTCCCGCACTGGACGAAAAAGGCAACGGTTATGCCGGAATAATGCTGCTTCAAAAGCTTTCGGAGCAATTGTTCCTGAGCATCTTCTGATTTTCCCCCGTTTTTTGACACGACTCCAAAATAAATCTTTGATTTGATTTTTAAATCAGGCAATGTCCTGCATTTGCCGAAAAAGCGGAACACGGAGTTTTCTCCCCCTGTTCCGCTTTTGTTTTTAAGCGCATATTATTCAAAAATTCGCTTCACCTTCGGAAACAGCGGTTCAAACACAAAGAACCTGTCAAGAACTTTTCCGAAAAGCCCGATAAGCGCGCCGTTGACGGCCGTCATGATTATCGTTCCGACGCCTATGCCGCGGAATCTGCCGAAAAAAGCAAGCGTCAGCACGCACGCGGCTGCAAGGCAGCAAAAATCAAAACATGTTTTGAATTTCGGCAGCGCAATGTTGAACCTGCGGCTCAGCATTTTAACAAAAAAATCATACACCTGCGGATAAAGGTAGACTTTGTAGAACGAAGCGATCGAAAACGAACAGAGCAGCACGCCGCCCGCAAACAAAAGCAGGCGCACAGGCAGAGCAAAACTTCCCGGTGCTGTCACCGCAGGGTTGAATGCCGGCACAACGCTGCGCCATGCGTCAAGCACAAAGCCGTAGATTATGCACGTCACGAACGAAAACAGGTACACCGACTTTACGCGGCGCATCAAAATGCAGAAAACCGCAAACAGCAGTGCCTGAATAATGTATTCCGCCCTTCCGAAAGTCAGGAACGGAAATTTAAGGCTGAGAATATACGCCGGAGCAACGATCATCGAAACGCCGAAATCCGCCGCCGCCGTCATTGCAACGGCAAGTGAAAGCATCACAAGTGCGGCAAGGTAGACCGGCTCCTCATAAAGCCGTATTCTCCCCGCCGCCGGTTCAGAACTTTTTTCAGTTGAATTTTTCAAAAAAATACCTCCGCATCCGCCTGCATGTGCAAACGCCGCGCCCGTCGGCATTTGCCGAAAGGTATTATAAGAATATCGGCGGAACTTGTCAATCGGAAAACGGAATAAACGAATTAAACCGCCTGTGCGATGCTGTCAGCTCTCCAAGCTCCGCATAAGCCCGGGCAATGCCTTCTCGAACTTGACCCCGTATTTATGCCCGCTGTCCCCGACGGTTGCTTTTATTGATGCAACAGTGAAATCAACCGCAAGCTTCATTGCCGCCGCAATATCTTTGCCGAGAACAAGTGCACCGAACAGAACGGCCGCAAAAACCGCACAAGCTTCGGTTCATATTTTGTAAAGATAAATTACTCAAGGAAATCCTTAAAGTTTCCCCGCTTCCGACAGTGCCGTTGCCATGATTCCGACATTATCGTTATAAATCCTTCCGAATTGGCTGAGCGGCAGGGGATTCGTGCCGCGTCCGGCTTCAACAGTGTATCCCGGGCGATTATAAAACAGGATGAACCAATCCTTGTACCCGGCAAAGCCGCTCTCCGTCGGCACTTCGTCCAGTTTATAGCCGCTGACAGCAGCAAGCGCACGCCCGATATCATAGCCGTTCGGCGGTTCAATATCAAGGTATTTCCAATAAATTACCTCGCCCTGCGTATGATAGGCAAGGATAAGCCGAAACTCGTGATCGGCGGTGAAGTCAAACACGGCGCGGCTCTCCGGCGCGGAAAGAGGCTCAGCGCCGACAAAATCGCGCGGTGCGGGCGAAACCCAGCCTTGAGCATATTTCGTTTCCTTTGCCGTATCCCAGCCCGCCGGGTAGTTAAGGTTCAGATCCGTACCTTCAATATTCGCCTTCCACCCGCTCGGGAAAGGCACCGCAGGGTATTGCCGCGCAATGCGCTTCACGGACTGCCAAAGCGGCGTTGTTTCATCCAATGCACCGTTAACAAGATCCACGCCGTCCGGATTGACAAGCGGGGCGATGAAAAGCCGCGTTTTTGCAAAAAGTTCACGCGCATCCCTTCCGAAAATGCTGCTCCCGTTGATATATGCTTTCAGATAGTTTTCTGCAAATTTCAGCACAAGCGGAGTTGTTATCCACTCGTTCGCATGGTGTGACGCATTGAAAAACGCCTCAGCCGAGCCCGCACCGATTGAAACTGCGCGAAGCGGCCTGCCCATTACGGATTTTCCGTATGTTTCCGTTCCGATAAAAGGATAGCGCAGCTTCAACCCTTCAAGCACAAGTTCATTCAGCTTGGAGGTCCACCGAACATCGGACGGCACAAGGTCAAAGCCGTACGGGATATAAATTTCCGTTCCCGGAACCAATTTCTCCGGATTCAATGCAGGATTCGCCGCCGCAATTGCGGCAATCGTTGTTCCGTAATGCTTTGCAAGGCGGTAAAACGTGTCTCCGCTGCGAATTTTTGTTGTAAACCCGCCGAGGAGGAAGGGGAGCAGAGCTTTTTTCGTGTCCCTGCCGACAATGCCGTCCGCCGCAAGCCCGAATGCAGCCTGAAACCTGCGCACCGCGTTCTGCGTGTCCGCACCGAAAATACCGTCAATTCCGTACGGTGAATTATAATATCCGCTGCGCGTAAGCGCAAGCTGCAAAAGCTCAACATCCGTGCCTCGACTGCCGTATTTCAAATTATCCATTCGCTTTTTGTCCTTTCAAGCTGCGTATTTCGGAATGCGCGAAGCAGTTGACAGAATGCCCCGCGCATATCCGCTGCCGCTGCTTAATTGTATGCACGAAAGGAAGAAGTATGAATGCAAGGGCGGGCTGCGGTGACAGCTCCTCTTCAATGCGATTCCTTCTGTTGATTCAAAATCGGGAATGCGAAACAATTCCGCATTCCCGACCCGTGATTCGAGTATTTGATTATTTATCCGTTCCGATCAGGAACTCCGTGATTCCGTTCAGCCAATCGCCCTCATATATCTCGATAAGCCCTGCATCGGAAGCGGCGGCAAGTTTGGGATTGATGGGCAGGCGTGCGGCGGCGGGGATATTGAACCTGTGCGCCGTTTCGTCAATATGACTTCTGCCGAAAATCTCGCTGCGTTCACCGCAATGCGGGCACTCGTAATAGGACATGTTTTCAACGATGCCGAGCACGGGAATATTCATCATGCGCGCCATGTTCACGGCCTTTTCAACTATCATGGAAACGAGATCCTGCGGAGAGGTAACAACAACGACGCCTGCAATCGGCAGGGACTGGAACACCGTCAGGGGAACATCGCCCGTTCCCGGAGGCATGTCAACAAACATGAAATCGACATCGCGCCAGATGACATCCGTGTAGAACTGTTTGACCGTTCCCGCAATAACCGGGCCGCGCCAAACGACGGGGTCGGTATCGTTTTCCAGCAGGAGGTTGATGCTCATAACATCAATGCCCGTTTTGCTTTTGCAGGGGAGAATGCCGTCCTCGTTTCCGAGAGCCTTTTCATGTATGCCGAAAAGCTTGGGGATGGAGGGGCCGGTAATATCCGCATCAAGAATCGCGCTGTGCTTTCCCGCACGGTTCATGTTTACCGCAAGCAGGGAAGTGACGAGGGATTTGCCGACGCCGCCCTTGCCGCTGACAACGGCAATGACCTTTTTGATATCGCTCAACGGATGTGCATTCACTTTAAAATCCTGCTGCTTTTGCGCACTGCCGCGGGAAGCGCAATCCACCCCGCAGGTTTCGCAATTGTGGGTACACTGTTCGCTCATTAATTGACCTTTCTCCCGCCCGCGAAGGAGCAGCCGCAGAGCGGGAATCGAATTATCTTTGCTCATTGCTATTATAACCCGAAATGCGGCTCAATACAAGGGGAACACGTGCGATATACATTCTTATTCGTCTTTTTTCATCAATCCGCAAAGCGCGTCAAGGAAACAGTCCGTACGCTCCTTGTTGAGCGAATAATACACTCTGCGGCCTATATCCGCGCTTTTAACAAGGTTTGCGCCGAGCAGAACGCTTAGGTGCTGCGAAACGGTGCAGGGTGCAAGCCCGAGATACTTTGCAAGTTCGCCCACATATGCCGAACCTTCAAGCAGCCGCAGAACGATTTTGAAGCGATTCTGTTCGCCCAAGATATCCATTATCCGTGCAACTTCGGAAACCGAGTTTTCCGCGCTTTCCGAATTGCGGCGGAAAGTACTGAAAAGCGTGCCGATAATCGCAATCAGCCGCGAGGCACCCGCCTCCGGTGCATCCGTGCCTATGTATGCATTTGCAAACCCGATAACGGAGGGGCAGATCAGGCACTCGTCAACCGGAGAAGCGTCGTATTTCATTTCACTGAGCAAAAGAGCCTTTTCATTGCCGTCGATCGGGAAAAACTCCGCAAAATCGCAGATAAGCGGCTGCCAGAGTTCGCGCTGACGCTCAAATTCGTCCGCAACGGGGCAAAGCACTTCCCGCAGCATTTGAGCATACCTTTGCGGATCAAGCGCAGCATCTATGAGTGCGTTTTTTGTTTTTTGCGGAAGCGCGCTTCCGTTCACTGCGCGAAACACCTCTGCCGCATCAACCTTTTCGCCGTCCGCAAATGCCTTTTCCTGCATATGCCCGGCAACGGCGCGGAAAATCAGACTGGGGACTTCATCAAGACTGTTTTCAATGCTTTCGAAAACCTTTTCGCGGTCGCTTTCAAGAAAAACCGTCATGCTCTGTGTGAAAAACCCTGCTATGGTTTCCGACTGGTGCATATCCCGTGCTCTGCCGCGCGGAGTGAACATGCTGAACAAAGCTGTAATTTTTTCCGGCTCCGCCGTTACGGACGCGGCAAGCCGCCGGTACAGCTCCGACAGTATCCTGCATCTTTTGCCGTACTCCTCCGCTTTTGATATGTGTTTCATATACATCGCTTCAAAGAATTCTTCAATAGAAAAATCATTCGCAATGCCGGTTAAAAAGCTGAACGCCTCATACAGCGGCAGCGGCTCATGTGTTATCATTTTTACCTCCGTTTGCAATTTTCGGTTTAATAATATCACAACTTTTGCAAAAAAGCTATTGACACGGACGCCGTTTTAAGTTATATTTTATTTACGGCAACGAATCAACATGTTTATACACGCAAACACGTTAATTCACCCGGCAAGCCTCAAGACCCCCCAATCCGTCCGGGATGCCGCAGCAACAAATCCCGCCGCGGTTCGGCAAACAAGAGTCCGCCTGCGGCGGGAGGATCCCGCCCACGCCCGTATGCGCCGGTGCAGAATGCCGTAATTGCGGGCAAGAAAATATATTTTTGGAGGAAAAAGATGAAACAATCAAAGTTTAAGCTCTTTGCCGCCCTTCTGCTTGCTGCGGCAATGACTGTGCTGTCCCTGTCCGGTGCTGCACCCGTGCTTGCGGATGAAACTGCTGCAATTCTTGCAAACGCAGCAAAATCTCCCGCCGTGCATACCGCACCCGAGGGTTATGACCAAAACGACTTTAACAAGGTTCGCACATTCCTTGAACAGACCGATTCAAACGGCATTCGCAACGGCGAAAAGCTCAATCCCGACGGTTACGATCCTGACGACCCCGAAAGTTGGGGCGCACTGTTCGTTGATGAATGGGGCTTTGAGCACGAAGCGTATTTCGATTGGGAAGAAGTGGACGGAATCAACCGCATGTTTGCGATCAATCTCACCTATATAAGGGATTTTGCAGGTACGTTTGACATGAGCGGGCTTGACGCGCTTTCAACCCTTGATGTTGACGGCGGCAATTTCACCACGGCGGATCTTTCCAATTGCTATGAAATGACCCATTGCTACTTTGCAAACAGCACTTTAAGTTCCGTTAATCTTTTCAACTGCGCAAACGTTACGGAACTGTATCTTCAAGATAACGAGCTTACCGAAGTGCTGAATCTCGGCGACTGCACCTCCCTCCTCTTCCTTGATATACTCATGAACAGCGACCTTGAGGAAATTGATCTGAGCGGGTGCGAAAGGATTATTGAACACCTTGACTTTTCGCAAACAAAAATCAGCGACATAAACGAAACCGAAATGTTCGCCCTTTGCGAATTCGGCTGCGAAAGCTCAGGCATTACGGAGCTTGATCTGCGCAACTGCAATTATCTGAACTATGTGAACTGCAATTTCTGCGATATGGACTTCCTTTATCTGCCCGAGCTGCCGAACAATCTTGCGGTCAACTGCATGGAGACCGGGCTTACGGAGCTGAACTATGAGAATTGCGGCGGAATCTATGATCTTTCCATCTCCGGCAACCCCGGCTTGACCGGCAAGCTCAACCTTGCGTCAAACCCCTACCTTATGAACGTTTCCGCCGATAACTGCGGCTTTACCGAAATTGATGCGGCCGGCTGCGAAGCATTGGAAGGGCTGGATATTTCCGGCAACAATATTTCCGGCGTTCTCGATCTTTCGGACTGCAAACAGTTGCTTCAGCTTTACACGACCGGCAACAAATTTACCGAAATTCGCTGGCACCACAACAGCGAGTGGTACGGGCAGTTCAATATTGACCTTGAAGCACAGCCCGGCGGCTATGTGAACTGCTCCATGCGGCTTGAGAATGATTTCGCCGTGAATTATTTTGAGGCGAACGCAAAACCCGGCTTCCGTTTCAACGGCTGGTACAGCAACGGCAGTCTCGTTTCCGAAACGCCCGAATATAGTTATGATATGTTCGTTTCCTATGAACTGACCGCCGGGTTTGAACCGTTGTTCTATGATGTGAACGGTGACGGACTTGCGAATACCGAGGACGCCATTCATATTGCGCGTCACGCGTTGCAGCTTGAAACCATTCCCGCCGAATATCTTCCGAATGCCGATCTTGACGGCGACGGAAGAATTGCCATTGCGGATGCGATCATCGCCCTCAGGCTCACGCTCGGCATTGCATAAGCTCAGTATATGAGCGTTGCATTGCATAAGCACAGTTTGTGAGCGTTGCATTGCATAAGCGCTATATATAAGCGCAATCGATAACTTACGGGATGAACGGTGCGGACAAAATCAGTGCCGTTCATTTTATTTGCTTGCTTTTATCCCGAATTTATGATAGCATTTTCCGCAAGGCGTACTGTCGGCAGGTCTGCATTATGCCGAAATAAAAATCAATTACGGAAATGTACTTATGGAAATAAACACTGAATTGAACCCCACGCCGCATTCCGAGTGGAATCACGGCATTGAGCTTCTGCGGATTTTTGCAATGCTGCTTGCAGCGGTGCTGCATATTTTAAAAAAAGGCGGTGTTATCACTGCCTCCGAGGGGAACCTTGCTGCATATTCGACAGTTTGGCTGCTGGAAGCCGCCGCATACTGCGCCGTGAATTGTTATGCGCTCATCAGCGGCTATGTCGGTTATTCGGACAGGCCGAAGCCTCTGCGTCTTGCCCGCTGCATTGAACTTTGGCTTCAGGTTGTTTTTTATTCGGTGATAATTACAACGGTTTATTGCATTGCGGGCGTCGGTTCCGTCGGCGTTTCGAATTTTGCGGACGCATTTCTGCCCGTGACTTCAAAACAGTATTGGTATTTCACGGCATATATCGGCATGTTTTTCTTCATTCCGCTGCTGAATGCGCTTGTTCGCAGGCTGAATCGCCGCGCACTTGTTTCGCTCTGCATTATGCTTATTGCGGTTTTCAGTTTGTATGATACATTTGCTTCCTTTTGGAAAAAAGATCCCCTTGCGCTTGTCGGGGGGCACTCCCCGCTTTGGCTCGGTGTGCTGTATATCTTCGGTGCGGCAATGAAGAAACTTCGCGTTCCCGAAAGCATGTCGTCAAAAAAAGCTCTTTTGATTTACGCCTCTGCTGCCGTGTTCACCGCACTTTTTAAAATCACAGGCGACAGGCTGCTCCGCTTTGTTCCGGGAAGTCTTTTCGTGCGGGACACCTCCCCGACGGTGCTGCTCTGCGCCGCCGCGCTGTTAGTCGCTTTTGCCCGTTTTAAGCCCGGCCGCAAGCTCACCGAATTTGCCGTTTTGTTTGCACCCGCCGCATTCGGCGTTTACCTGCTGCATGTTTCGCCGCTCGTGTTCGAACACGTTATCGGCAATCGTTTTGCCTTTATCGGGCGGCTCCCGTTCCCGCTTATCCCGTTCGCCGTGCTTGCCTCGGCAGGAGTTATCTTGGTTGTCGGACTTGCGGCGGACAAAGTGCGCATATTGCTTTTTAAGGCCTTGGGGGTTCCGAAGCTGTGCCGAAAAGCCGAAAAATCCATACGCAGGCTGTGGATGCATGTTGTTGATGCTGCTGCAAACAGGGAATAATCAAACAGCGGCCTGATTGACTTTGTGCACGGGCAAAATATGATTTCTGCGTTTTTGCTCACTCGATATGTACCGTTATGTTGACTATAACAGCAAGCGGCTGCCCGCAACGGGCAGCCGCTTGCCTTATCAGGGAAAAATTACCTGCACTAAACAGGCAAACTACCTGAGATTATTCAATAATGCTGGAAACAACGCCGGAAGCAACGGTTCTGCCGCCTTCACGGATAGCGAAGCGAAGACCTGCATCCATTGCGATGGGAGTGATGAGTTCGATTTCCATGCGAATGTTGTCGCCGGGCATAACCATTTCAACACCCTCGGGGAGCTTGATAACACCGGTAACGTCGGTGGTCCTGAAATAGAACTGGGGACGATAGCCGGAGAAGAAGGGGGTATGACGGCCGCCTTCTTCCTTGGTCAGAACGTAAACCTCGGAATTGAAGTGAGTGTGGGGGTGGATGGAACCGGGCTTTGCCAGAACCTGACCACGCTCAACCTCGGACCTCTGGATACCGCGGAGAAGAGCACCGATGTTGTCGCCTGCGATCGCCTGATCGAGGAGCTTACGGAACATCTCAACGCCGGTAACAACGGTCTGCTTGGTTTCACGGAGACCGACGATCTGAACGGGATCGTTTACCTTTACAACACCGCGCTCAACACGACCGGTTGCAACGGTGCCGCGGCCGGTGATGGTGAATACGTCCTCAACGGGCATAAGGAAGGGCTTGTCGGAAGCACGCTCGGGCTCGGGAATGTACTGGTCAACAGCATCCATAAGCTCGAAAATGCACTGGCACTCGGGGGTTTCCTTTGCGACCTTGCCTGCCGTGAGTGCTTCGAGAGCACGCAGAGCGGAACCCCTGATGATGGGGATCTCGTCGCCGGGGAAGTCGTAGCTGGAGAGCAGCTCACGGATTTCCATTTCAACAAGCTCAAGGAGCTCTTCGTCGTCAACCTGGTCAACCTTGTTCATGAAAACAACGATGTAGGGAACGCCGACCTGACGAGCGAGCAGGATGTGCTCACGGGTCTGGGGCATGGGGCCGTCCGCTGCGGAAACAACGAGGATTGCGCCGTCCATCTGTGCTGCACCGGTGATCATGTTCTTAACATAGTCAGCGTGGCCGGGGCAGTCAACGTGTGCATAGTGACGGTGATCGGTCTCGTATTCAACGTGAGCGGTGTTGATGGTTATACCACGGGCTTTCTCTTCGGGAGCCTTGTCGATTTCATCGTAACGCATTGCTGCAGCCTGGCCCTGCTGAGAGAGAGCCATGGTGATTGCAGCGGTGAGGGTGGTCTTGCCATGGTCAACGTGACCGATGGTGCCGATGTTTACATGGGGTTTGGTTCTTTCGAACTTCTGCTTTGCCATTGTGAATTCCTCCTGATGGATTTAATAGTTTATTCTCTCAAATAATTATATCCCAATTGCATCGCTTTTGCAATAAGGGGATGTCGGTGTATCACGGTGCTCCGACAGATATATTCTCGCAAAGTCGGGATTTTTCGGCGAGACCGGCTGAATAAGCCCTTTTGCCGCTGTCGGAAGCTCCGATGTTACTGGTAGATAATGCCAAGGATTTTGTCAACAAGGTTCTTGGCAACCTCTTCATAGTGGTCGAAATGCATTGTGAAGCTTCCGCGGCCCTGCGTTCTTGAACGCAGATCCGTTGCATAGCCGAACATTTCGCTGAGGGGACAAAGCGCATTGATGCACTGCTGACCTCCCGCGCGCATTTCAACCCCGTCGATTCTGCCGCGCCGCGCCGTGATGTTGCCCATAACATCGCCCAAGAACTCATCCGGAACGACAATTTCGCACTTCATGAACGGTTCAAGCAGCACGGAGCCGCCTTTTTCACACGCTTCGCGGAATGCGAGACTTCCCGCAATTTTGTATGCAAGTTCGCATGATTCAAGCTCGTTCACGCTGCCGTCAACAAGCTTTGCGGAAAAATCAACGACTTCGTATCCGCCCAGCGAACCGCTGCGCGATGCCTCGCGAATGCCTTCTTCAACAGCCTTAACGTATTCAGGCGGAAGCACGGAAGGCGGAACGGCATTTTCGAACACAAACCCGCTGCCGGGCGCGCCGGGCGCAAACTCAACGGCACAATGACCGTAAACGCCCTTGCCCGCATTCTGGCGGATGTAGCTGCCAACGGTGCGAACGGTTTTTGTGATGCTTTCGCGATATGCAACCTGCGGTTTGCCCACACGGCACTCGACTTTGAACTCACGAATGAGTCTGTCAACGATTATGTCAAGATGCAGCTCGCCCATGCCCGCAAGGATCGTCTGACCCGTTTCCTCGTCCGAATAGGAACGGAAAGTGGGATCCTCCTCTGCAAGCTTTGCAAGCGCATCGCTGAGTTTTTGCTGACCTGCCTTTGTTTTTGATTCGATGGCGATGCGAATCACCGGCTCCGGAAAATCCATTGATTCCATGAGCAGCGGTTTGCCTTCGCTGCAAAGCGTTTCGCCCGTGACCGTCTCGCGAAGTCCGACAAATGCGGCAATATCGCCGGCATAGACTTCGTCAAGCTCGGTGCGGCTGTCCGCGTGCATGAGCAAAAGCTTTGTGACACGTTCGCGCTTGCCCTTGTTTGCATTGTACACAACGGAACCCACTTTGAGCGAACCCGCATAAACTCTGCAAAACGCAAGCTTGCCGACAAATGAATCGGTAACGATTTTGAACGCCAGCGCAGCGAACGGTGCGGAATCATCCGCCGTGACCTCGATCGTTTTTTTGCCGTCCCTGCTCGTTGCCTCAATGGGAGGAATATCCAAGGGACTCGGCAGATAATCAACGATCGCGTCCATAAGGGGCTGAACGCCCTTGTTGCGATAAGATGAACCGCAGCAGGTCGGAACGGCGTTGTTGTTGATGGTTGCGGATCTTATGGCACTGCGGAGCAGATCCTCGGGGATGGGCTCACCCGCAAGGTAAAGCTCCATCAGTTCGTCGCTTTCATCGGCAACGGCTTCTATCAAAGCGGTGCGGTATTGCTCCGCTTTTTCAAGATACTCCGAAGGTATCGGCTCATTGCGAATGTCAAACCCGTCATCGTCGTAATAGACCTCTGCGCACATGCGCACAAGGTCGATAACGCCGCGGAAATCTGCTTCACTGCCGATAGGAAGCTGCAGCGCGACGGGGTTTGCTCCCAAACGCTCGCGCATCATGTCCATGACGTTAAAGAAATCAGCACCGACGATGTCCATTTTGTTGACATAGGCAATGCGGGGAACATGGTAGCGTTCCGCCTGATGCCAAACAGTCTCGCTCTGGGACTCAACGCCGCCCTTTGCACAGAATACCGCAACCGCACCGTCAAGCACGCGCAGGGAGCGTTCGACTTCAACAGTGAAATCAACATGCCCCGGTGTGTCAATGATGTTTATGCGGCAATCGTGCCAATAGGTGGTTGTTGCGGCGGAGGTGATGGTGATGCCGCGTTCGCGCTCCTGTTCCATGTAGTCCATGGTGCTGCGCCCTCGTGAACTTCGCCCGCGCGGTGAATTTTGCCCGTATAGAGCAGAATGCGCTCGGTCGTTGTTGTTTTGCCCGCGTCAATATGAGCCATGATGCCGATGTTGCGCGTCATCTCAAGGGGTGTTTTGCGAGGCATTGCCGAATCCTCCTTTCCGCATTGTTGAAAATTTCCGAAATAAGTTTATGCAGTTTTTGGATTTTTAAACGAAATCCGAAAAACGGCAGCGGCTTTGATGTTTCCGAAAACGGAAAATCAGAACCTGAAGTGTGCGAAAGCCTTGTTCGCTTCTGCCATCTTGTGAACATCCTCTTTCTTTTTGAAAGCGGAGCCCTGCTGATTGCAGGCATCAAGAATTTCGCCGGCGAGCCTTTCCTGCATGGTGCGCTCGCTCCTTGCGCGTGCATAAAGCACGATCCAGCGCAGACCGAGAGTCTGGCGGCGTTCCGCACGGATTTCGAGGGGAACCTGATAGGTGGAACCGCCGATACGGCGAGCCTTGACTTCCAGAACGGGCATGACGTTGTTCATTGCTTCCTGGAATACTTCAAGAGGCTCACGGCCGGTCTTTTCACGAATGATATCGAAAGCACCATAGCAGGCCTTCTGAGCCGTGCCGCGTTTGCCGTCGAGCATAACCTGGTTGATGAGCTTGGTTACGAGCTTGCCGCCGTAAATAGGATCATCAAGAACTTCCCTCTTGGGAACAAAACCTCTCCTGGGCATAGTTTACCTCCTTACTTCTTGGGACGCTTCGCGCCGTAACGGCTGCGAGCCTGCATACGCTTTGCAACGCCTGCGGTATCGAGTGCACCGCGGATGATGTGGTAGCGAACACCGGGAAGATCCTTAACCCTGCCGCCCCTGATAAGAACGACGGAGTGCTCCTGAAGGTTGTGACCGATGCCGGGGATGTAAGCGGTACCCTCGAGACCGTCGGTAAGGCGGATACGGGCAATCTTACGGAGTGCGGAGTTCGGCTTTTTGGGAGTCATGGTACGAACAGCGGTGCAAACGCCGCGGCGCTGAGGGCACTGCTTCAGAATCGGGGAATTGGACTTGTATTCGACCTTTTCCCTGCTCTTTCTGACCAACTGGTTAATAGTGGGCATGAAAGTTTCTCCTTAACTAAAATAAAATTTTTATTTTTATATAAAGAAAACCCCTTGCAACCCCTTGAAAGGAGTATTTTCCATACAAAAATCGCATAGTATGTCAGCTTAAAAACACACTGAGCGTATTATATCATCCATTCAAGGCATTGTCAAGTATATTTACCCTTTTTTATTGAATTTTTTTGAAAAATCGGTCTCGTCAAATTATATTATTCCGAAATTCGGCTTCGGGCATAAAAATCGACTCGACAAACTTCTGCAACGCAGCGTCTGCGAGTCGATTGTGTTCCGTTACTCTTTCGGCGACGGCATCATTCTTCGGAACAATGCAGCAAGGCGCTCTGCCGCCGATTCACGCTTATTCTATTTTATGATAAACTCATATCCTGCGCCGATCGGTTCCGGATCCTGTGTTGAGTTTTCATCCGTCTGTTGCAGCGAAAACGTCGCCTGAGCAGCCGCTATTATCACCGTTTCTCCCTGCGGCGTCACAGCGTAAAATGCTCTGTCAATATCCGGCCCCTCAACAATCGTGCCGTTCGGGAAGGGGTGGATATTCTGAAACGCCTTTCGAACTTCATCTTCAATATTCAGGCTGTCGAATCTTGCGCTGTCCGCCTCCATCTTATCGAAAGAATCCAAATCCCCAAGGCTAAACGAAACAAGCATACCCCTTGAGTTGACGCGAACGGCGACATATGCCCTTGTTTCAATGCCGTTCAGTTTCCTGCAAAAAAAGTACTGGTAAAGATCCATTGCCGCGCCGCTCTCGTCTCCAAGAGGCACAACGCTCACCGTGGGCTCACCGCATTCTTCAAGGTTCACGAAGTTTGCGGCGCATTACCTTGCAACCTCTTCGGCGCGTTCCCGCGCATTTCTCAACTCCGATGCCGCACTTTCTTTTTTATAGAAAGACTCTGTTTGGAAATTGATTCCAACAAGTTTCCCGTTTTCGGAATTAATCCCGAATTCATAACAGTTATCCCCCGTATAGTAATGCGTGATATATGAATTTCCCATTCTATACTCCGAGCCTCTGTATGTCCCTGTGTAAGTTTCTCCGCCATAGGTCACGGAAGCTTTTGCCGGCGCATCGGATGCTTTAAAGCTTGCCACGCCCCATTGCGACATCAGCTCGCCCTCATAAACGGCTGTATCCGCGCTGTCCTTGCTTTGCAGTCCACCGTTTGCGGAGCTGAAAAGATAACATTTCGGCTGCGTTTTTTCCAAGTCTTGCGGTTGATTCACCGCTTGTTTTTCACTGCCTCCGGTGCAGGCAAAGGTGTTCAGCACCAAAAGTGCGGCCAAAAGAATCATTGCGATTTTTTTCATATTCTTTCCTTCCTTTCTTACCAGTTCAGTGTTAATGTGCCGTCTCGCCGATAACGGCAAGTTGACTCATATTAAGCAGCATATCCGAGCAATCAACGCTCCTCGCTGCATAACACACATTTTTCCCGGATTGCATTGTTGTTTGTGCAAACCTATCGGCAAATTTATTGCAATCTGATACATCGGAATATCGAAATTTATAAGAACGCGTCTTGTTCCATAGGCGTCATCACAACCTGTACGGAGGTAGTTGCTCGTGTAATAGTTTGCGCTCGGGTATTCCTTTGATATATACGCATCTTCGGAAAAGACGACGCATTCATGCAAGCCATCCGTCCGGAGATATGTTTCAGCGTTCGTGTTTCTCAACTCACATAGCTCCCGAACAATACCCGGCTCTGCAGGTTTCTCACCTGAAGCACTCATCGGAATAAGCAACAACCGGAGCAACATTATCAATATCAAAAGATAAGATAAAGTTCTTTTTGACTTTCGCACAAGTTACCTCCTTTAATGCTGCATATTAAAATTTAAGTACACTGCATAGAGCCGAACTTTTGTTCTTTTATATACTGTGTATCTTATGCTGATATTATACAGGATTTCACTATCGCTGTCAACAGTGTTCCCAATGTTTTTTCAGAAAAAGCACGCATTTTTGAACGACTTTCATTCAAACATATTTGATTCGCAAAATCGTCACTTTTCCGACACACAACAACAAAAGGCTCAATATCAACCCTCGGAAGAAAGAATCCGCCGTTGATATTGAGCCTTGCCTGTTTCCGGAACGTTGAGTACGTCTCGGTGATTAAGTTTTATTTCTTTTCGGAAGTTTCGGAACGAATATCGTCAAGCAGCTCCCTCTGCCCTCTTCCGGTCAGAATGCCGCTTTCAAGGGGTTTATCGGTGAAGGTATATCGAATGCCGTTTTCACTCCCGTGAACAGGGAACCAACCCAGCTTTGTGAGCGCAGAAAGCTTTGCAATGCGGGAAGCACGGGTATTCATTCTGCGTTCAACGCGCTTGGTGTAAGAGATCCGAAGCAAACTTTCGGCAATGATACCGATAAAAACAAACATCAGGAAAAACAGGAAGGGGATCGCTGCGCCGAACCGCGCAAGAGCTGCGCGAACAGGTTCGATTATCGTCAGCACAAGCCCCGCTGCCGCGAACACAACGCCGACAATTATCGGTACAAAATATGACTGCATGAGCAGACTGCGGCATTTGCGGCAGGCAGGAAGCTGCACGGGTATGAGCATGGCTGTGCTGCGCTTGTATTTTTTATTGCTTTTTTCATCCAAGTAATCAACCGTCGGATGATCGTGCCCCATGCTGAGCTGCGCAAAAAACTCGGGCTTTCCCTTTTCACTGCCCTTGCAAAGCATACATTCGGGTTCATCAAGGAAACTTTCAATGCCGTCCTCCGGCAGAGCAGCGGCAATATAGCCTATATCCTCAATAAGAGCCTCCTGCTGCTCCGAATCAAGCTTTGAAGCGAAGCAGTCCGCACAGTTTTTCATGTTCAGCGCGGCGCAGTAGGGTGTGCCGTGAAGCTTGCACTCGGTTTTTGTATATAATTCAGCCATTTTTAAGCTTCCTTTCGAATAAACTTTTCCGAATACATTCTACCGCTTTTTTCCCCGCACGTCAAGCCCGCTCGGAGCGATTTAAAAGGAGTTTTCAACTGTTTGGTCTGCTGATATGCGAACGCAATATGCCTCGGATGATTCCTGGCATTTACGATAGATTTCGAAACCGCTCGGGCATTGCACGCGGCAAATGCAAACACGGCAGCCCTTGGCGGCAGTTTTCTGCCGTTTGTCGGGTGCCGTGTTTTTAAACTGTAAAGTTATTCCGGATTGATCTGCTGCACGGGCAGTCGGCTGCGGTGCTTATTCTGCATTGCCCGCTGCTGCCGGGTTATCGGACTCGGGCTTTACCTCAACTTCGACATTGCGATAACGTTTCATGCCGACGCCTGCGGGTATGAGCTTGCCGATGATGACATTCTCCTTCAGGCCGACCAACGGGTCAACCTTGCCCTTGATTGCAGCTTCGGTAAGCACGCGGGTCGTCTCCTGGAAGCTTGCAGCGGAGAGGAATGAGTCGGTTGCAAGCGATGCTTTGGTGATGCCGAGCAGCTTACGCTTTGCGGTTGCGGGAACGCCGCCCACCGCAACAACGCTGTCGTTCGTCTGTTCGAACTTGAAGATATCGATAAGCTCGCCGGGCAGCAGATCCGTGTCGCCCGAATCTTCGACCTGAACCTTGCGGAGCATCTGGCGAATGATAACTTCGATGTGCTTATCGGAAATTTCAACGCCCTGGCTGCGGTAAACAGCCTGAACTTCGCGGAGCATATAAGCCTGAACGCCCTTGACGCCCTTGATTTTGAGGATGTCATGCGGGTTGATTGAACCTTCGGTCAAAGTGTCGCCCGCTTCAACGAAATCGCCGGTTTCAACCTTGCGCTTTGAGCCGAACGGAATGAGATACTTCTCGATTTCGCCGTCCTCGCCGGAAATAATTGCTTCGGTCTTTTTGCCGTCCGTCTTGATTTCCACCGAACCGGAGAGTTCCGTGATAACCGCAAGACCCCTGGGCTTGCGTGCTTCGAAAATTTCCTCAACACGGGGAAGACCCTGAGTGATATCGTCGGCGGTTGCAACGCCGCCGGTGTGGAATGTACGCATGGTGAGCTGCGTACCGGGTTCGCCGATCGCCTGTGCTGCAATGATGCCGACGGCTTCGCCGATGGTAACGGGCTGTCCCGTTGCGCAGTTGCGGCCGTAGCACTTTGCGCAGACGCCGTGTTCGCTGCGGCAGGTGAAGACCGTGCGGCACTTGACGCCGGTGATGCCTGCTTTAACGATGCGGTCACGAATATCGAACGTTATCATTTCGTTTTTGCCGACGATGAGCTCGTTCGTTTCGGGATCGCGAACCTCCGCTGCGGTGAACCTGCCGAGAATACGGTCGCCGAGAGGTTCAAGGGGACGGTCGCCGTCGCCGATGGTTTCAAGAATCATGCCGTCAATCGCCATGCCGCGTTCCGCAAAGCAGTCCTCTTCGCGAACGATGACGTTATGGGAAACGTCAACAAGACGTCTTGTGAGGTAACCGGAGTCCGCGGTGCGGAGTGCGGTATCGGCAAGACCTTTGCGCGCACCGTGGGAACTGATGAAGAACTCAAGAACGGAGAGGCCTTCACGGAAGTTTGCACGAATCGGAACCTCGATGATCTGTCCGCGCGGGTCCGCCATGAGGCCGCGCATACCGGCAAGCTGACGAATCTGGTTGGTTGAACCGCGCGCACCGGAGTTTGCCATCATGAAGATGGGGTTAATCGGGCTGAGCCGCTTCATCAATGCGTCGGTAACAAGGCTTTCCGTTTCCTTCCAAACTTCGATGACCTTTTTGCGGCGGTTTTCTGCGGAAAGCAGACCCATGCGGTAAAAGTTGTCAATCTGTCCGCACTGTTCGTCGGCGGCTTCAAGGAAATTGTGCTTTTCCTCCGGAACGGTGATATCGCAGAAGCCGACAGTGACACCGCCGCGGGTGGAGTATTTGTAGCCGAGAGCCTTTATGCTGTCCGCAACTTCGCTTGTGACCGTGGGGCCGTGTTTGCGGAAGCAGTGGTCGATAATGTTGCCGAGATCCTTCTTTACAACAAGTTTATCAACCTCAAGCTTGAACATATCGTCCAGAGTCTCGCGCTTTACATAACCGAGATCCTGCGGTATTGCGTGGTTGAAGATGACCCTGCCGATTGAGGTGGATACGATCCTGCGGTAAATCTTGCCCTCAAACTCGCGTTCAAGGCGAATCTTTGCAAGCGCATGGAGCGAAAGCTCGCCCGTTTGATACGCCATGATCGCCTCGTTTTCGCTTGAGAACGCCTTTCCCTCGCCGTTGAACATGCGGATAAGGCGGGAATCGTCAAGATATTCGCGGAGGGCTTCCTCGTCAACCGCGGGAACCTCGCGGATTGCCCTTGCAACAAGATCCTCGATTATTGTCTTGCTGCGCAGCGCATAGACCCTGTGAATGACCTCATCGGTGACGTATTCATCAACAAAGCTGTTGTCCTTTATGATAGCCTTGAGCGTTGTGCGGATTTCGGAATCGTACAGCTCATCGCAGCGCATTGTGAGGTAGTAGCAGCCCATAACCATATCCTGTGAGGGGCTGACCACGGGCTTGCCGTCCTGCGGCTTGAGGATGTTGTTTGCCGCAAGCATAAGGAAGCGGGCTTCGGCCTGCGCTTCGACCGAAAGGGGAACGTGAACCGCCATCTGGTCGCCGTCAAAGTCCGCATTGTATGCGGTGCAGACAAGGGGATGAAGCTTTATCGCCCTGCCTTCAACCAGAACGGGTTCAAATGCCTGAATGCCGAGCCTGTGCAGCGTGGGTGCACGGTTGAGAAGAACGGGATGATCCTTGATAACATCTTCGAGAACATCCCAAACCTCGGGCTTCACGCGCTCAACCATGCGCTTTGCGGACTTGATATTGTGGGCATAGCCAAGCTCATTGAGCTTTTTCATGACAAAGGGCTTGAACAGCTCCAATGCCATCTCTTTGGGAAGACCGCACTGGTACATCTTGAGTTCGGGACCCACGACGATAACGGAACGGCCGGAATAGTCAACACGTTTGCCGAGCAGGTTCTGGCGGAAACGTCCCTGTTTGCCGCGCAGCATATCGGAAAGGGACTTCAGCGGGCGGTTGCCGGGACCCGTTACCGGGCGCCCGCGCCTGCCGTTGTCGATAAGTGCATCCACAGCTTCCTGAAGCATGCGCTTTTCGTTGCGAACAATGATGTCCGGCGCGCGCAGCTCAAGCAGCCTTTTAAGGCGGTTGTTGCGGTTGATGACCCTTCGGTAAAGGTCGTTAAGGTCGCTTGTCGCAAACCTTCCTCCGTCCAGCTGAACCATGGGGCGGATTTCCGGCGGAATAACCGGAACAACATCCATTATGATCCATTCGGGCTTGTTTCCGCTCTTTATGAAAGCTTCGATGACTTCAAGGCGTTTAATCGCATTCACGCGCTTCTGTCCGCCGGAATTTGCGATTTCTTCACGAAGCTCCTTTTCGGTTTTTTCAAGATCGAGCTGCTGCAAAAGCTCCTTTATGGCCTCTGCACCCATGCCCGCTTTGAAGCTCTTTGCGCCGTAATCACGCTGCGCCTGACGGTATTCAACATCGGTGAGCAGCTGCTTGTATTCAAGCGGGGTGTCACCGGGATCGGTAACGACGAATGCGACGAAGTAAAGTACCTTTTCAAGATTGCGGGGGGACATGTCCAGCAGCATCTTCATGCGGCACGGTATGCCTTTGAAGTACCAGATATGGGATACGGGAGCCGCAAGTTCGATATGGCCCATGCGCTCTCTGCGCACCTTTGCTCTCGTAACTTCAACACCGCACTTTTCGCAGACAACGCCCTTGTAGCGCACCCGCTTATATCGTCCGCAGTGGCATTCCCAGTCCTTCGTCGGTCCGAAAATACGTTCGCAGAAGAGGCCGTCCGCCTCGGGTTTAAGGCTCCTGTAGTTTATGGTTTCGGGTTTTTTAACTTCACCGTGGGACCATTCTCTGATCTTTTCGGGGGATGCAAGACCGATTCGGATTGCATCGAAATTTGTCAGTTCAAACAAGTTCTTATCTCCCTTCCGACTTTACTTTATTCCTCGTAGTTACCGTCGGCGTCCTCGAAGGTGAAGCCGTCGAATTCATCATGCTCGTCTTCCTCATAGCTGTCGTCGTCATCCTCACCGTCGTCGTCGCCGAAGTTAAAGTCATCGACATCATCGTCTCCGAGCATGCCGCCGGGTGCATCTTCATAACCGGCAATATTGACGCCCAACTCTCTTACATCGTCATCGTCCGTAAGCTCTCCGATAACGATTTCTTCATTATTTTCGGACAGAACCTTGATATCAAGACCAAGGGACTGCAATTCTTTGATAAGAACCTTAAAGCTCTCGGGAACACCCGGCTCGGGAACGTTTTCGCCGTTGACAATGGCTTCGTAGGTTTTTACGCGGCCCACGACGTCATCGCTCTTGACGGTCAGGATCTCCTGAAGGGTGTTTGCCGCACCGTATGCTTCAAGTGCCCAGACTTCCATTTCGCCGAAACGCTGTCCGCCGAACTGTGCCTTGCCGCCGAGAGGCTGCTGAGTGACCAGTGAGTACGGACCCGTGCTTCTTGCATGGATCTTGTCGTCAACAAGGTGGTGCAGCTTAAGGTAGTACATATATCCGACGGAAACACGGTTCTCAAAGGGTTCGCCGCTGCGGCCGTCGTAAAGCACGGTCTTTCCGTCCTCGTGTTTGTATGCCTCGCGGAATTTTTCACCGACAACGGGGTCGGAGTCCGCAAGTTCAATCAGCTTCAGCACGTCGCCCGCAGTCATTTTCATAAGATCCTGCATGGGCTTGTTGGACTTGTTTGACATTGCAAGCAGCATTTTGATATCGTCCTCGCCCGCGCCGTCAAGAACGGGAGTTGCAACCTCATGTTAAGTCCCTTTGCTGCCTTGCCGAGATGCAGCTCGAGGATCTGGCCGATGTTCATACGCGACGGAACGCCCATCGGGTTCAGAACTATCTGAAGCGGAGTGCCGTCGGGCAGGAAGGGCATATCCTCTTCGGGAAGGATTCTTGAAATAACACCCTTGTTGCCGTGGCGGCCCGCCATCTTGTCGCCGACGGAGATTTTGCGCTTCTGTGCAATATAAACGCGGACAAGTTCATGAACGCCGGGAGAGAGTTCGTCCTTGTTTTCGCGGCTGAAAATGCGAACGTCAACAACAACGCCGCCCTCGCCGTGCGGAACGCGCAGGGAGGTGTCGCGAACCTCGCGCGCCTTTTCGCCGAAAATTGCCCTGAGCAGGCGTTCCTCCGCGGTGAGCTCCGTCTCGCCCTTGGGCGTGACTTTGCCGACAAGGATGTCGCCGGAATGAACCTCCGCACCGATTCGGATGATGCCGCGTTCGTCAAGATCCTTCAGTGCCTCTTCGCCGACGTTGGGGATATCGCGCGTGATCTCTTCCGCACCGAGCTGCTTTGTGTCGCGTGCCTCGGTTTCGTGTTCTTCGATATGGAGTGACGTGTAAACATCGTCGCGAACGAGCTGTTCGCTGATGAGAACTGCGTCCTCGTAGTTGTAGCCCTCCCAAGTCATGAACCCGATGAGAATGTTCTTGCCGAGAGCAATTTCGCCGTCCTTGGTGGATGCGCCGTCTGCAATGACCGCACCTTTTTCAAGATGTTCGCCGACATCGACAACGGGGCGCTGGTTGATGCAGGTGCCCTGGTTGGAGCGTTTGAACTTGATGAGGCGATAGGTATGCAGGCTTCTGTCGGAATCGGATTCAACAACGACTTTATCTGCCGAAACATGGCGAACAACGCCCGCTTCTTCGTTAAGAACAAGAACGCCGCTGTCGTATGCCGCCTTGTATTCCATGCCCGTGCCGACAGCCGGGGATTCAGTCACAAGCAGGGGAACCGCCTGACGCTGCATGTTGGAGCCCATCAGGGCGCGGTTTGCGTCGTCGTTTTCGAGGAAGGGGATCATTGCCGTTGCAACCGAAACGAGCTGCTTTGCGGAAACGTCCATATAGTCGATATCGGTGCTGCGCACCTCGATTATCTGATCCAGCCTGCGTGCAACGACACGCTCCTTTTCGAACCAAACTCTGCCGTCCTCGCTGCGGACGGTGGGTTCGTTTGCCTGGGCAATGATTTTGCCGTTTTCCTCGGTTGCGGTGAGGTAAACGATCTCGTCAAGGATGCAGTGGTTCTCCTTGTCGATTTTGCGGTAGGGAGCTTCGATGAAGCCGTATTTATTTATTCTTGCATAGGTTGCAAGGGAGTTGATAAGGCCGATGTTTGGGCCTTCGGGCGTCTCGATAGGCACATTCTGCCGTAATGAGAATAGTGAACGTCGCGAACTTCGAACGTTGCACGGTCGCGGTTCAAACCGCCGGGGCCGAGAGCGGAAAGCCTGCGCTTATGGGTCAGCTCCGCAAGCGGGTTCGTCTGATCCATGAACTGGGACAGCTGGGACGAACCGAAAAACTCTTTGACGGCCGCCGTTACCGGGCGAATATTGATAAGGTTTATCGGCATTGTGCTTTCAACGTCCTGAATGGACATGCGCTCGCGAACAACGCGCTCAAGCCTTGTGAAGCCGACGCGGATCTGGTTCTGGAGCAGCTCGCCGACGGAACGAATGCGGCGGTTGCCGAGGTGGTCGATATCGTCGCAGAAGCCGATGCCGTAGGGCAGACCCATAAGGTAACTCACGGAGGCGATCATATCTGCGGGCAGGATATGCCTCGGGCTGAGTTCAAGCACATTGTCGTGCAGAAGTTTTTTGAATTCGTCGTCGGAAAGAGCCTCTTTTTGAGCCAGCATATCCATCAGCACGGGGTAGTAAACATGTTCGTTGATGCCGACTTCAAGAGGATCAAAGTCAAGATAGCATGCCGCATCGACAAATTGGTTGCCGACAACGCGGATGCGTTTTTCGTTCACGGAAACATACACGCCGAGAACACCCGCGTTCTCGATTCGGAACGCAAGCTCACGGTCGATAAGCTGACCTTCTTCCGCAAGGATCTCTCCCGTGCGGGGGTCAACAACGGTTTCGGCGGCGGTTTTGCCTTCAAGGCGCGCACCAATGCCGAGTTTATAGTTGAATTTGTATCTGCCGACGCGGGCAAGATCGTAGCGCTTGTCAAAGAACAGCGCGGTCATAAGGTTGCGCGCACTCTCTTCGGTGGGCGGTTCGCCCGGACGCTGGCGTTTGTATATTTCGATAAGACCCTCAACCGTGTCGTGAGTGGGGTCCTTTTCAAGGGTGTTTTTAAGGCGTTCTTCCTCGCCGAGCAGCTCAAGGATCTGCGCATCGGAGCTGTAACCGAGAGCGCGCAGGAGGGTGGTGACGTGGAGCTTGCGCTGACGGTCGATTTTTGTGTAAAGAATTTCGTTGCTGTCGGTTTCGTATTCAAGCCATGCGCCTCTGTTGGGGATGACCTGAGAATTGAAAAGCCTTCTGCCGACTTTGTCAACGGTTTCGGTATAATATGCGCCGGGCGAGCGAACGAGCTGGCTGACAATGACGCGTTCCGCTCCGTTGATGACGAACGTGCCCTGTTCCGTCATGAGCGGGAAATCGCCCATGAAGACTTCCTGCTGCTTCACGGAACCGGTTTCGGTATTGATAAGCCGCGCGATAACATACAGCGGCGCGCAATAGTTAACATCGCGTTCCTTGCATTCCGCAACGCTGCGCTTGGGTTTTGATTCGTCGATTTTGTAGCCGACAAATTCAAGCACCAACCGCTCCGAAAAGTCCTTAATGGGAGAGATGTCGTCAAGAACTTCGCCCAGACCCTTTTCGATGAATTGACGATATGAATCCTTTTGAACCTCAATAAGGTCGGGCATATCGAGAATTTCGTTGATGCGGGAGAAGCTCATGCGTGTTTTCTTGCCCACGTTTACTTTATGCAACATTGTTTCACCCCTAACCTCTGCGGCTCTCCGCAGAAAACTTGATTGTGTCGTGTCTTACGCATTGTTCGCATTTCGGAATGCCGCATTGAGTGCGGCCGAAGCCCCGCCTGCGGTATTCGCTGCCTGCGCGTTCCTTGGGCTGCCGTTCCGCGCAAAAAATGCGGGATCCACAGCGTTAAACGATGCTTTCGCACATGACGGCGGCGAAAAATTCGTATTTTACCCATAATAATGCAGTATCACAGTTTAACAGGTTGTTGTCAAGATGTCAACCCCGAAATGCGCGGTTTTTCAAATATATTTATATTTAATTAAGCATATGTTGACGTTGTGCATTCGGTTTGTGTATTAAGTTTTGAAAACACTGCGTTTGTTCGTTCCGATGCGAAAACGGCATAAAAAACGGCTCAATGCCGATGGTTCGTGTTCCGAACCGCCCGCATTGAGCCGCTCCGCATTTACGGGATCACTGCTTCACACATTTTTCCGAAATGTATGCATACAGGGATTTTTCCCCGACGTTCGCCGGCTTGCTTTTTTGCAAAAAGCGGATAAGCAGGGCAGTGAGCACCCACCCGAGCATTGTGCCCGCAAGGTTGCAGATTATATCCGCCGTATCGATATACCTGAACGAAAACCCCTGTATCGCCGCAATTGCCAATTGCAGCAATTCTGTCGCCGTTCCGAAAGCCGTACCCGCAGCCAACGCGTTTTTCCACGTTGTTTTCTTTCTTATCAACGTGATTAAAACTCCGAACGGAACTGTCATTGCAGCATTAAGAATATCATCCGCCGTTATCCCGTCTTTGAACGGAACAAGCACTATGCAGTCGGTAATCTTCCACCCTTCTTCCGCAAATATTGCTCTGATTGTCGGGCTGAACCGTATCGGAAAAACGGTTATCGATGCAGCGCACATCAGGTATACGGTAAACGCCGCTCCGAAAACATATTTCCAAATACTGCCCTTCTTAACGGCAAACGCCGTCAGCCATGTTGCCGCAGATAATATCAATATTATAATAAAATCAATAAGGTTCATGTCCGTAAAATCAGTATGTCACGGTGATTTCTCCGTCCCCGGTGTGTTTCCGGCAATCCAAAACAGCCGTTTTCCCGAAACGAGCAATGTCCGCGAACAGTTTTTTAAATTTTAATTCAGTTTCCCATTGCAACCCTTGCCGCAAGCAGTGCATCGGGAATGCCTATGCTTCCGTTTCTGTCCGCATCCGCAAGCCTGGGGGGAAGCTCTCCGCCGAGTTCCATTGCGCAGCGCATGATGAGCAGTGCGTCCGCCATATTTATCGCTCCGTCCTCATTAACGTCACCCGCAAAGCAGGCGGCTGCGCGGATTCCGTCCGAAAGCTGCATTTCCCTTTCGGTTGAAAGAAGCTGACCGTCCGCATACCAGCCGAGGAAGCCGTCGTTTTCGATCAGGTCCCCGTTTTCATCGTATCGAACGCCCTGCGCGATCAGTGCATAGCTTCCGTCCCTGCCGTAAAGTCCCGCGCCGCCGTTTCCGAGCGTGTTCAGCATGACCGGAGCGGAAAAGCTCTTGGGCTGAACGGCAACATTCCCGCTGTGATATGTGCGAAGGTCGATGATGTTCAGGTTCGGGCAATTCAGCGCGGAAATGTCAAAGCATTCATTCTGATCGCCGAATTCAAGGCACTCAAGGTTTGCGCAGCCGTCAAGGTTCACCGCCGTAATATGCGTTTGACCCGGCACCGGGGAGTAAACATTCGTTACCGATGTTCCGGACAAATCGAAAACGCCGCAGAAGCGGGGGCGAAAATCCCAAACCGGGGAAGTGCGCAAAATGCTTCCCATTGCATCGGGGTTAAAGTCGAACCAACGGATGACACCGTCCTCAATGCCGACACAGGGACTTTCCGAAAAGTTGCCGACAGTGTAGCTTCCGTACACCCCGCCCGCATAATCCGGATGATCGAAGTTATGCCTTCCGTCACCTGCCGACTGGGCAAAAAAAGCCTCCAGCTTTTCCGCATCAACGGAGCTCAGCTCCGTATCCGCCGCCGCAAAGTTCGGGAAAACGCAGGCGAAAAGCATAATTGCACATATCGCCGCAGAGAACAGATGCTTAAGAGTTTTTTTCATGGTTTTCTCCCTTCCGATTTTAAAACATACCGACTGAACCGAATCTTATGCGTAATGCAATAAAATTTCTTTATTCATGTATATTGTATCATCTTTTCGGGAGGGTGTGCAACAGTTAAATCAAATATATTTTTTGTAATCGTTTTCGAATCGCAGAAGCCGCCTCACCTGAATGGAAAGTTGGAAGGGGAACGCAAAGAGGGGGTGTGGAGGGTGGATGGAGGAGTGTGGAAGGGGCGCCGCTGTTGAGCAGCTGACCGCTCGCGGCATGGTATCAATCCCCACGATGGGGGCAATAGAAAACGCAAACAGCAAAATATTATTTCACAATATATCAATCCCCGCGATGGGGGGCAATAGAACCGTGACAAGCTGCTGAAAACGTTGCGGCTGTATCAATCCCCGCAATGGGGGGCAATAGGACGGGACCGCAACCGAAGCAGTGTTTAGGCAAGTATCAATCCCCGCAATGGGGGGGCAATAGCAGGTGCTGCGACTACCCAAGGATTAAAGCATGTATCAATCCCCGCGATGGGGGGCAATAGGCAAAGGTGACAAAAATATGACAAAGTTTGAAGTATCAATCCCCGCGATGGGGGGCAATAGACCAAGATTATGTTGGTCGATCCCATTATAACCGCAAGCGACAGTTGTGTCAAGCGCGGCCGCATTTAACTTGCACAAACCGCACATCACTCAAAGAAAGAACGTGCCTAATTCCTAATTCCTCATTCCTAATTCCAAAAGGAGCGCCCGGGGAAAGGGCGGGCGAACCGCCCCTCCCCGTCGGACAGGAGGTTTATAAAGAAAATCCTGTCGGATTTTCCGCTTTGCTAACGCACCGATTCATCCTGTTTTGAAAGGAAGAAATTCGGTGCTTTCCCGAACCGTGTTTACATTCCGAGAGAGATTCTCATTGTAACGAGAGCATCGTTAAGGGTGATGACGCCGTCCGAACCGTAAACATCGGCAAGAATCATCTGCGCCGGGGTCAGCTCCGCAACACCGATTGCATTGCGTGCAATGAGGAGTGCATCGGCGGTTTGGATCTCGCCGTTCATATCAACGTCGCCGAGAGCAGCATACTGCGCGGTGACGGTAATATCATGCTGAACGTTTGCAAAATCAACATCCCAACCGATGAACATCAGCATCGTGGGCTGATGGGGCTGGTTCTCGGGAACGGGTGCAGTGGGAGTTGTTCCTGCGGGAACGGTCACTTCGGTGCTCGTCCATTCACCGTTTACCATATAGTTGAAGGTGACGGTGACGTTTGAGGGCTGAGTGGGATCGTCCCAGGAGGGAACGGTGTAGCCGCCGCAAACCTGTGCCGCATCCTGAATATCGCCGATCGAAACGCTTTCGCCTGTTTCAAGGTTAACTTCGCGCAGGCCGTTTGCATCGTCTTTCCAATAAGCCGCCCAGAACATTATGCCGTTGTCATGGTCATAAACAAGGGACTGGCAGAATCCGACGCCGGGGCAGCCGGTGAAGCCGATTTCGGTAACCTGTGCGGTTTCAAGGTTTACCTCGTACAGAAGGCCGGAGGTTGCGGTGATGCCGTATGCCCTGCCCTCGGTGGTGATTGCGAATGTCCACAGGGGATCGCGATCCACGGTGTCGGGCTGTCCGATAACGGTTGCGGCACCGGTCTGCATGTTGATTTCGTAAAGATCCCAACGGCTCTGCTGAGTGTAGCCGACTGCATAGATCTTGCCGTTCGCATAGTTATATGCCATTGCGGTGATCATTGCGGTGCCGGTCTGTCCGATGATTGTGCGCTGAGTTGAACCGGGCGTGCTTGTGAAGAAATTGTTCTCACTGTCGATGCCGTATACAACGCCGTGCGCATAAGTCATTGCGTAAGTGTCAGCGGGGAATGCACCAAGCTGCTGAACGTGGGCGGAATCATCCGTAAAGAAGGAGATCAGGTTCGTTGTTTGAGTCTGGTAAGCATAAATCTTCGTATGCGGAACGGGCGCAATAACCGTTACGGTGCAGGTATCGGTATGACCCTGTGCCGTTGTTGCGGTGATGACTGCGGTGCCCTCGTTAACGCCGCGTACAACGCCGTTTGCATCAACGGAAGCAATGCTTGCATCGGAGCTTGTAAGTGTCACGGACTGATCGAAAGCATAGTAGGGAGCGACAGTCCAGTTGAGCTGAGCGGTGAGACCCTTGCGGACGGTCACGGCATCGGGTGCGAACTCAACGCTTTCATCCGGAAGGGGTGCGCCGGCGTAAACATTTTTAACATAGCCGCGATCCTGACCTTCGGTCCACATGGTCTCCTTGTGATAAGTCCAGCTGAAGGTGTATTCACCTGCTGCTTCGACAACATAGTTATAGGGCACAAAATCGGTGTTTTGTCCGGAGATTGCGGCAACTTCGGTGCCGTTCACGGAGAAGGTGAGGCGTTCGAAATCTTCACGGCAGCTGACAGCCCAGTCAAAGCGCATTACATCGCCCGCATTGAGCTGAACGGTGGCGGAAACGGTGCTTGTCGTGCCGACATGATCCTGGTTGCCGCTTGCGCCGCAGAGTTCATCGTTGAACACAACGGGAACCCAGGGATATTCGCCTTCGGTCACGAATGATGCCTGTTTTCAACAAGGTTCATCGCTTCGTCAAGGGTTGCCTGCGGTTCTTCGCCGCCGCCCATATCGATAAAACACATGCCGTTTACGTAGGTGCCGTAATCCTCGCCGATAAAGCCGCGGTATTCGCCTTCACCGGTCACGGGGTCGATTGCGAAAAGCTTGCCCCAGAAGCCGACACTGGAAGTATCGTCACCGTTCTGCATGTTGGTGTAGCAGATGTAGCACTTGCCGTCCTCGCGGTTGTAAACCATGGAGGAGGACCAGCCCTGAAGCCCGTCGGAATGGGCAAGCTGAGTGGTGCTGCCGTCCGCCGCAATGCGAACGTAGTTGCGGGTGTTGAAGTCAAGGCTCAGGAATTCGCCGTTGCCGACATAGGTAACGGGGGCAATGCAAACAACGTTTGCGGGCGTGATTGCGGAACCGAGAGAACCGTCCTTGCGGAGCTCACGGATCTGAAGATTGCTGTTGACAATGTAGAAAGTGTCGTGTTCCCAGTCATAGGTCATTGAATTCGCAGTGTCGGAAATGCTGCCGATAAGCGTGGATTCAAAGGTTTCGGGGTTTACGGAATAGAAATTGTTGTCGGTATCCAAGCCGTAAATAAGTTCGCCGTCGTATGCAGCTTCATAGAACTCAACGCCGCCGCGGGAAAGCTCGGTGAAGCTGCCTGCGGGATCCTCGGTGTTGAAAGTTACCCATGCCGCATAGGGCAGGTAGCTGCCGTCCGACGTGTACTTGTTGCGGGCATATGCCAGAATCGTCTGACCGCCGCGCGATGCAGCCTTTGTTGAATCATCGGACTTTTTGCCGATATTCAGCGGCATTCCCGAATAGTTTCCGCCGAGAGACTTTGCGGGATAGTCATCATTTCCGCAATAGCGGGTCGTTTCGCTGCTGTCGGTTGCTGCACCTTCAGCCGTTGCGGTCAAGGGATTAAATGCCGCACAGGTAAGGAGCATTGCAATTGCGAGCATTGCTGCAAGCAGCTTCTTCATTGTTTTCATACTCTTCCTCCATGTTTGTTGTTGCAGGGCGTAAGCTTTGTTCGGTGAAAATGTACGGAAACAACCTTCCGCCTCTGTATATTCAGTATCATAGCACGAAAATCGCCTGTAGTCAATAGTCATCGCATGCTTTATTCCATAAATATGTTAAACATTGCCTTTTGCTATTGACAACCGGCAAAAAAAATTGCATACTAATAATCGTCCGTTGGTTTCGTTTTTTCGCAAAACAGGCAGACGGTCAATGTTTTTTGCCGAGCGGCAGCAGGTTGTTCGGTTTTTTCGATAATATTCAATAATGATTCAAAGTTGCTGTCCGACGAACGATCCGGCAAACCCACGGAAAAATCTGCCGTTTTCCGAAACGTGTCTGCCGAAAACACGGCTGCTCAGTGATCCTTTGACAGATAAGATCGACAAGTCGGGAGGTTTTTGTTATGAACGCTTATGCCGTCGTGAATCCGCTGCTTGAGGCAATCTATTATTTTAAAATGAAAGCAAACGGTGAAACCCAGGCTCAGGTGCTTGACCGTGTGCTGAAAAAGCGCATCACCACTGCGGGCGAGGTAACCGATTTTTTCGGGCCCGCATTTGAGCTTGAAAAACTTCTTGATGAGGGCATTGTTCTGCCCGAACGAATTTCGGAGTTTTTCGGCTATTTTAAATTCACGGACGGGAGCGACGCCACGAGCACCTGCCCTGCAATACTCGTCTTTTTGAACTCGTTCCGCCGAAGTTTCACAAGTTTGGATGAAGTAAAATCCGCCATGCTTGCCCAAACGGATGAGCAAAGGCTCTCCGGCATCATGAAAGAGCTTACCACATTCAATGTTTCGCTGAATGATTTCGAACCGACTCTCGACGGGCTGCTTGAACTTCTCGAACAGCTTCCGCTGACGGAGGAATCCCGTTGGCGAATAATAAAGATTTATAAACATTACAACGAATATGTCTGCGATATTTGCGAAACCGTCCGCCCCGCCGTAAAGCTGATTGCGGACAATTCCGCGGTTTATTCGGATGTTCTTCGGAATTTCAGCCGCGATTATGCGGATATTACCGATATTCTAAAATATATTTGCGGCAGATTTCATATTGACTTCATCACAGGCCGGGGCGTTGTTTATCCGCTGATAATCGGCAACGGGAACTTCTTCACCGTTGCCGACCCCGCCGATTCGGAATTTATGGCATATTACGTCGGCGTCGGCGTCCGTCCGATGATGCATGTTCCCTATCGCGAAAGGCTTTCCATCGACTGCGACGAGATTCTGCGCACGCTTGCCGACAAAAACCGCATGAAAATAATGCAGCAGCTGAGTGCGGGAAAATCCTACGGGCAGGAGCTTGCCGACATGCTCGGACTTTCACCCAACACCGTATCGCACCACATGAACAAACTGCAAAAAAGCGGGCTCACGACCTCAACACTTGAGGGCTGCAAGGTCTATTACAAAACAAACGAAGAAGTTGTGGATGAATTCATCCGCCGTCTTGCAGAAAAGTTGAAAACAAAGGACGGACAGTGAGCGATCCCCGCGGAGCGTATGCGGCGCGGATCAAAATTTTTTCGGAGAATAATTATTAATGAAAGCATTTGCTGTTATAAATCCAATACTCGAAGCAATAAAGTATTTTTACTTGAAAGCGAACAACACCTGCATCCGGCAGAAAATCGATAATATCATTCGAAACCGCGAAGTGACGGCGGAACAGGCAGAGGCGATAATGCACCCCGCAATGGTGTTGGAAAGATTTCTCGACGAAAACATTGTTATGCCGTCATGCGCAGAAGAGCTTTTCGGCGATATTCCGTGCATCGAAGGCGCGGACAGCCTTAACACATGCATCGCCGCTCTTCTGACTGACAGGGCATTGAGAAGCGAAATACGAAATATTGACGAGGCTGAGCAATTGCTGCTCTCGCAGACACAGCCGCAGGCAATCAGCAACATAACAATGAACCTGACTTCGGCCAATATCCATGCCGCTGCGGAAGCCCATTCCTACAACGGCCTGCTTTCCGTGCTGGAGGGTCTTCCGCTCACAAACGATTCTCGGTGGAAGATCCTTTTCGTTCTTCAGCACTATGAGCAATATGTGCGCTTGATTTGCAACTCTCTGCGTTCCGCAGTCGGGCTTATTGAAGCAAACCCGCAGCTTTATGCATATGCGCTGAAGGATTTTGAACATGATTACTCCGATATTTCAGACATAATTGAAGTTATTGAGGATGAAAACGGCGTTGACACCGCCTCCGCAGACGGAAGGGTTTATCCGACCGTTATCGGGAGCAACAGTTTCACCGTTCACACGGGCGAATCCGACGGCACCCGCACCGTTTATTATGTCGGGCTCAGTGTTCGTGCCATCGGCAGGCTTCCGCTGCGCGGCATCGAAAAAATGGATTACGACGAAGCGTTTCGAATCCTTGCGGACAAAAACCGAATGAAAATCATGCAGCTGCTTTGCGGCGAACAGGCTTACGGGCTTGAGCTTGCGGAAAAACTGAAGCTTTCACCGAACACGATTTCACATCACATGAGCAAGCTGCAAAAATGCGGATTGGTTATTTCGTCCTTTGAGGGCAACCGGGTTTATTACAGGGCAAACAAAGCGGCGGTTGATGAGTTCATCCGTATGCTTTCGAAAAAACTTCGTGTGAAATAATCCTCTGTTCGGTTCGGCAGCGGAATCAAATCATCAAGAATGTCATTGATTTCGGTTTCGGTATAATCACGGTTCGGTTCAATTTTTCCCGCAAGGTAATAAAGAGCCGAAAGCTTCTTTTTGTTTTTTGCGGGAATCGCCGTCAGCCGAAGATTCTCATCAAGGAACGGTTTCAAGTCCGGCAAAATGTTATCTTCATATTGAACTGCCATTTTCATCTCCCTCTGTTTGCCGCTTTTGCTGCCGTGTTTTGCAAATCGCGGCGCAAACCGCGTCCCGACGGCTCCAAAACACGTACCGAAAGCGCACAAACATTTCAAAAGTTGCGAAAGCACGGCAAATATGATAAAATAGGTGCAGGGAAATCATCGACAGCTGCCGAAGCGATTCACGGACGTTTGCAAAGGCTGCCGCCGATTCCGCAATATGACATAAAAAGGAAAAACGGAATACTATGAACAACGGCAGGAAAACAATTATCAAGATCCAGGCGATTCTCTTTGCAGTTCTTTTTGCAGCCTTTGCTTTTGCCGGCTGTAAAAACAACGACAACAACAAAGCGGATGAAAACGGATTCACGGCCGAACAGCGCACCGTGCTGTGTGATGCGGCAAGGGCATTCTATTTGTTGGAATTTGACTACAACTCAAAGGATAACGCAATATCCTTCCGTCAGCTTGAGGAATTTGCCTTCTATGTTTATGCCTACGGCGACAGTCTTGAAACAACCGCTGCCGACAACAGCGGCTATCGCTCCGTTGACGGTCAAAAAGTTGACGATATCGTAAAAATGCTTTTCGGAGTCAAGCTCGGAACGCGTTCTTCCCGCCCTTCAACAAAGCTCAATTTCTACTACCGTGACGGTAAATATTATTTCATGGTCGGCAAAGACCTTGACATTGCGGCTGAAATCGTCGGCGTTGAATCGGACGATGCCGGCAATCGGGTTGTTACGGTTCAACTCACCGAAAACGGTGCTTACGCCGGAAAAATCGAGCTTACGGCTGCAAGTGCGGACAGCGAAAACAGCATGCGGATAACCGCATGCAAATCCTACAGATCCAAATGATCTTTCCGCACTGCGCGGCAAAACGGAATTGAACGGACTTACCGAAATTTTACAAATATAACCAACGACTGTATAACTAACGACCGATAATCTACGAAAGAGGCACTGAAATGGGAAGGATGAGAATGCTGTCCAACGTCATCAATCATGCATCAAACCAAGTGGAGGGTTTTTGCTTCATTAAAAGCCTTCAGCTTAAGGTGAACGTGAAAGGTGCGGAATATCTTGATATTATGCTTGCGGATGCGGACGGGGAAATCAACGCAAAGCTTTGGGATTATCAAAGCACCGTCCACGGAATGTATTCCGCCGGAGAGGTCATCAAGGTTCGCGGAACAATAAACCTGTATAAAGACACGGAACAGCTCAAAATCGACCGAATCCGCCACATAACGGAAGCCGATCATGTTGATATGTCCTCAATCGTTGCTTCCGCACCGATAGACGGCGAAAAAATATTTGACAGCTTATTCGAATTTGCGGGTGGTTTTGCCGATGCCGACATTGCAAAGCTCACGCAGTATCTTCTTACGGAGAACCGCGAACGTATGCTGTACTATCCCGCCGCGCTGAAGCTGCATCATGCACACAGGGGCGGGCTTATGTACCACACTTCAACCATGCTCGACACGGCAAAGCAGGTCGTTTCGGTTTACGGCGCAATTTATCCGGAACTTTGCAGCGACCTTGTTTACGCAGGCGTCATTTTGCATGACATTGCAAAAACGCAGGAGCTTGAAGTCGGCACCGTCGGGCTTGCAACGGCGTACACAACGGAGGGGCAGCTTCTCGGACATATTTCAATGGGCATGGCAATGATAAACAATGCGGCAAAAAAGCTCAATATCCCGCGGGAAACCGCAATGCTGCTCGAACATATCATGCTTTCGCACCACGGAGTTCCCGAATACGGTTCCCCGCAGATGCCGATGTTCCCCGAGGCTGAGATCGTTCCGCAATCGACACGCTTGACGCGCGGCTGTTCGAAATGTTTGACGCCCTTTCGGCGGTGAACACCGGAGAATTCACGGACAGGCAGTGGGCGCTTGACAACAGGCGGCTTTACCGCCACGGGCACAAGTTCTCCAAGGAATCCGGCGGATTCCAAAGCGGCGCAGGCACGGCCGACGGGCAGCCCGCGGCAGCGGCCGAGGATGACAGCCTTGCAGCAAAACTGAGCAGCCTTGCGGGCAAATTCAACTCGATGAAGTCATGACCGAAATTCGGGCATTCCGAATAAAGGCAATCAACCGAAAAGAAAACGAAAGGAAGCTTTTGCCTTTGCAAAAGCCACGGCAATAATTATGAAAATTATCACAACAGGTGTTGCGGGAACGATGGAATCAAGCGATATTATCGTTCGAATCGAACCGAAGGAAACGAGCGGAATCGAACTGTCTCTCGAGAGCGATGTTAAACAGCAATACGGCGACAGGATCGAGCAGGTCATCCGCGAAACTCTTGCCGCAATGGGCGTTGAAAGCGCATACGTAAGCGCAGTTGACAAGGGCGCATTGGATTGCACCGTTGAAGCGCGCACGCAGGCAGCGGCTTACCGTGCAGCAAACAGCACCGATTATAAATTTACGGAATAAGCGCATTGCGCGTTTAAATTTTGAAACATTATCCGAGCGGCGGAAAGGAGCATTACCGTGAGTTTTTCGATGATGACAATACCGAACATAAGCGGAACAAGGCTTGAAAGCCTTTGTGAATTTCTTTCTGCCGCAGGGCTTACCTATGAAGGCGGAGCCGAATACACCGTGCTGCTGCTTGACGATGAGACCGATGCCGTAGTCGGCACCGGCTCACTCTGCGGCAACGTGCTGAAATACATTGCCGTATCCGAAGCCATGCAGGGCGAAGGGGGCGCGGCAAGCATAGTTTCCGAACTTGTGCGCCATGCATACACATGCGGACGGCGAAAGCTCTTCCTTTTCACAAAGCCGCAGAACGAATACCTGTTCCGCAGCCTTGGCTTTTTCCGCCTTGCAGCGACCGATGGCGCGGTTTATATGGAAAACAGCCGAAGCGGGTTGAAGAACTACCTTGACTCACTTGAAAAAGGGCGGGGGGTTCAGGGTGCGATCGTTGCCAACTGCAGCCCCTTCACCCTCGGGCACAAATATCTGATGGAAACGGCGGCGGCGCAGGTTGATTCCCTTCACGTTTTCATCCTCAGCGAAAACAGCGCTGAAAATGCGGAATTCTCCGCCGAAGCAAGGTTCGAACTTGTCAAAAAAGGCACTAAACACATAAAGAATCTTCTCCTGCACCGGAGCGGGGACTATATCATTTCGCACTCAACCTTCCCGACGTACTTTATAAAAGACAAAGCCGATGCCGGGCGCATCAATGCCGATCTTGATCTGACGCTTTTCGGCTCCGCAATTGCTCCCGCTCTCGGCATAACAAAACGTTTTGTCGGCACGGAGCCGTTTTGCGCCGTGACACGCGCATATAACGAACGCATGAAACAGATTCTGCCGAAATACGGAGTCGAAGTCATTGAAATACCCCGAATCGGCGGAATCAGCGCAAGCCTTGTTCGAAAGGCAATGGCCGAGGGCAATTTGGAGCTTGTGTCAAAAATCGTGCCGGAAACAACCATGGAATACATAAGAGCCGAGAATTAGGAGCCGGAAATCAGAAGTCATCGGAAGTCATAAGTCAGAAATTCTGCCCGAATGCACGTTTCGGCCGCCGATACCGAACCCGCGGTTTCCGATTTTCGTCTTCCCGTTCCAAACCAATGAAAAGGGCGGTATTTTTATATGAACCTGAAAAAAATCCGAAACATACTGTGCATTGCCGTTTTGCTCATCGCAGCGGCGGGCACATTTGTGTTGTTTGCTTATCCGCGGTTTGTTGAACCCGTTGTGAAATACAACGAGGCACAGTCCCTTTATGAAAGCGGGGATTATTTGCGTGCGGCGATGCAGTTTTCCGCATTGGGCGGGAAGCGTGATTCGGCGCAGAAAGCGGCTGATGCGTGGTGTTCTGCCGGTGAAGCTGCGCTTGCACGCGGAGATGCCGAAACGGCATATGCCTGTTTCAAAAGCGCGGGAATGCCCGAAGCGGAGCAGCTCAAGCAGGACGAGTGTTTTTTTGAATTGGGAAAAAATGCGTATGCGGCGGGCGACTACAACCGTGCGGAAATCTGCTTTGACAGCATAACGGACAAAGCAGGTTTTGCGGCGCGAACCGATGAAGTTCGCATTGCAGCGGCGGAAAGTTTTCTGAGCGCGGGCGAAATGCCGCAGGCAATGCGCTGCTTTTCGCTCTGTTCCGATGAATCAAAGTCAAACATATGCCGAATTTATATAACTCAGGGTGAAAACCTCCTTCAAAATTTTGAAATTGAATCGGCATACAAGTGTTTCAACGGCGCAAAAAACAATTGTTCGGACGATGCGCTTGCCGACTTGCTGCAAAAGATAAATTCCGCGTGGGAAAGCGCGGGGCAGCGGGCAATGGAAGCGGGCAAATACGAGATTGCAACCGAATGCTATTCAATGAGCGACGGTTTTTCGCCGGATGAAGTTATTGCCGAGCGTGATGCGGCACGATACGAAAAGGCGGTTGAAGCGTATCAAAAGAACAATTATCTCGAAGCTTTGACCCTGCTCAATTCCGTGTCCGAAGACTATGAACAATCGGCGGATATGATTGCGGAAATCCTGAAGATGCTGCAAAGCACCCCTGCGGCGGGCGGCAAGGATTTTTATGCGCTGCGGAATCTTGACGGAACCGTTTCGCTCACGGGTTCCGGCTGGAAAGGCGAAACAGTCTCGTGGAGCGGGATACGTTCGATCGCTGTCGGAAGGGAAAACTTCATTCTCGGGCTGCGGGCGAACGGCACCGTTGCGGCTGCCGGGAAATCTTCCTATGACCGCACCGGCGTTGGTTCGTGGACAAATATAGTTCAGGTCGCCTGCGGACTGAACCACTCGCTCGGGCTGCGAAGCGACGGAACGGTTGTCGGCTGCGGCTGGAACTATTACGGGCAGCGCATAACGGAAACTTGGGCGGGTGTGGTTTACATTGCAGCCGGAAACAACACGAGCTACGGCGTTCTGAGCTCCGGACGCGTCATTGCGATCGGGGATAACAGCAGCGGGCAATGCAATGTTTCCGAATGGCGCGGCGTCGCCGCCGTCAGCGCGGGTTATATGCACGCCGTGGGGCTTAAAAGCGACGGAACCGCGCTTGCGTGCGGTGCGAACAACTCCGGGCAGTGCAATGTTTCCGAATGGGAAGATTTGACAATGATTGCAGCCGGTGCATATCACACCGTCGGGCTTAAGAGCGACGGAACACTTGTTGCCTGCGGCAGCAACACTTTCGGCGAATGCAATGTCTCTGGTTTTCACAATGTTGCAGCCGTTTCTGCGGGCGAAAGGTTCACGCTTATCACCTTTAAAGACGGTTCAAGCACCGTTGTCGGTAACTTCGATGCAGGCCAAAGCAATCCGTGAGCAGCAATGAGCAGAGAGAATCAAATGAACAATGTCGGCGTTTTTGAAATGGCGGAACGGCGCGAAAAGCGTGCGGCGGAGCAGCAAGATATGCTTGCCCGCTGCGGGCTGCCCCTTGTTTGCATAAACATGAATATTGCCGGCCCCGTCAAGCGCGGTGCGCTCATCGATTGGGCGTTCTTCCGCGCGCTGAACGCCGCCGCAAACGGTTTTAAGGGCAAAATACGCGGGTTCGCCTTCACGAACGAAAAAACCGGAATTGAAGCGATGCTTGCGGTTGACGCGGCGGCAGAAAGCCTGAAAAAACAAGCGGAAAGCATTGAAAAGGAATTTCCCGAAGGGCGGCTGTTTGATATCGATGTCATCGGCACGGACGGGCTGAAGCTCTCCCGCAATGTGCCGCGAAAATGCTTAATCTGCGGACAGCCCGCTGCGGCATGTGCGCGCAGCAGAACACATTCGGCGGAGGAGCTCCGAAAGGCGACAGCGGAGCTTCTGAAAAAGGCGGCAGCGCAGCATTATTCCGAACTTGCGGCGCAGGCACTTATCCGCGAGGTTCACACAACGCCGAAACCCGGACTTGTTGACGAAAACAACAGCGGCGCAAACGACGATATGGATGCCGCACTGTTTGAGCTCAGCACGGAAGCTGTCCAACCTTTTTTGCGCAGATGGCAAAAATTGCGCTTGACGCCGTTTGCACTGCGGCTTCCGGGTTCTCCGGTGATTTTTCCGGCGGTGCAGCGTTCGGCGGAAGCATTCTTCCGAAAGGCGCGGTATCCAGCCTGAAGCAAACAGGCATTCTTGCCGAAAAAGCAATGCTCGCGGCAACCGGCGGGGTAAATACACATCGCGGTGCAATATTCTCTATCGGGCTTGCGGTGTGCGCGGCTGCGCTTTCGGCAGCGGGCGCGGAAGGGCATTTGCCTTTGCGGGAAAATGCCGGCGAGCGCATTGCAAAGCTTGCGGGAAAACTTGCCGAAGCATTTGATTACGAACGCAATCGGGTTCCAACGGCGCAATCGTGCGGCGCAAATACGGCGTCGGCGGCGCGATCGAGCAGGCAAAAGCGGGGTTTCCGCTTGCAATTGTTGCAAAATCCCTGCATGAAGAGTATAATATCGAATCAAACGGACAGGGTTCTGTCGATTCGTGGGCATTTGCTCTTCTGGGCATCATGGCCGAGCTGGAGGATAACAACGCGCTCAAGCGCGGCGGCGATGCGGGCGCACGGTTTGTTAAACAGCGTGCCGCGTTCCTGCTTTCAAAGCGAACAATGCTGACGGAGGCGGAGCTTCTTGATTTTGACGATGAGCTTATTCGGCGCGGCATAAGCTGCGGCGGCGCGGCGGACATGCTTGCCGCTGCAATTTTCCTTTCCCTTGCGGATGAGGAACAGCGAGGTTTCGCTGAACTTATAAAAACAACATTATAAACAACGAAAGCGTATAATTGCATGGATGCAAGACCAATCGGCATTTTTGATTCGGGCATGGGCGGCGTGAGTCTGCTGCGTGACGCAAGGATGCTTTTACCGACGGAAAATTTTATATACTACGGGGACAACCTTAACGCTCCCTACGGCGACAAAACAGAGGAAGAGATTCTTGCCCTGACCGAGAATTCCGCTGATTTTCTGCTGCAATTGGGCGTTAAAGCGCTTGTTATCGCCTGCAACACGGCAACGAGTGCCTCCATAAACATTCTCAGAAAAAAACTTGACGTTCCCGTCATAAGCGTTGAACCCGCAATAAAGCCCGCCTGCGAAATTCCCGGGGACGGCAAAATCTTCATGCTTGCCACCGCCGCAACAACGCGGCTTGCAAGGTATCGGGCCCTTCAGGAGCGAATGCCCGACCCGCAGCGCGTGCTGAATTTCGGCATAAGCGGCATTGTTGCGCGAATTGAAAGCGGAACCGTTGCCGATGATGCATTTGACGACATTTTTGACGCATATCTCGCTCCGTATCACGGCATGAAAGCGGACGGCATTGTTCTCGGCTGTACTCACTACATTTTTATTGCCCGCGCCGTTGAAAGATATTTCAAAAAACACTTCTGCGGGGAATGCCGCCTGTTTGACGGCAATTCGGCAACCGTTCGGCAGCTCGGAAGGGTGCTTGAGCAAAGCAATCTCGGCAATTTCACAGGCTGCGGCAAAGTCGCATTCCACACAAGCGGGAATTCGGAAAAGCTGAAACCCGTGTTCGATATGCTGCTTGATATGCCGATTTACAAACAGGGAGAAGAATAAAGCACTTTCTTCCGTTAAACAAAACCTTTCAAACACAACATTAATGCCCTCGGCACGGATTTTGCCGAGGGCATTTTCGGATTCCGCACGACCGGCGGCGCAGTCTTCAAAGTCTTTCCTTAAACCGATTTCTCTTTAAATCAGTTTTTTCATGCAGTGAATTGCCGAACCCGCATTTGCTTACAGTTCCGCCGTCACAATGAACCCGCCGTCATTCGAACCGGAAATAAAATAACTCCTGCACTGTGCGGGCACGGGAATATTCACGCTTTCCGTGCCTGCGTTTTCGTCCGTCGGAACAAAGTATATGACGTATCCGGAATCGGGGAGAGCGGAAAACTCCGCCGAACCGAGATCCTCGGGCTTTGCGGCGGAAAGACTCGGAACATGCAGCAATTTCGTCTCCGGGGTGAAGCCGCGGAGATATTCGATGTACTCCTCGAATGTTATGCCGAGAGCACGGACCGCTGCCGCGTTTTCCTTGCCGATATAGCGAAAATGCCACGGTTCATATGCAACATGCGTTATGTTCTCCTTTTCCGGCGGATAGCGAAGGATGAAACCGTAATCCGCACAATGCACCTTCAGCCATTCAAACTGCGGGTGATTCGGAAGCGTCACGCGTTCGCCGTCCTTTGACATTGACGAAAGGTCGGCCGCAAGCCCCGTGTGGTGTTCGCTCGTTCCGGGGGCGGCAACATAGGCATCCGCCGCTGCCTGACCGTAGGCCGCAACGTAATCATCGTAAACCCCCTGTTGATATTCAAGAGTTCGATACGCGCTTGTGAGCAGCAGCCTGTCGCCGCCCGTCTGCTCCGAAAAAGCTTCCGCAAGTGCGGAGAGCGCGGAAATTGCAGGTTGAGCAAGACTTAAATCATTGCGTTCGGTCAAAAGCGAACCTGCGGCGGTTACCGGAACAACATCGGTTGAATCCGCTGCGGGGAAACCATGCTCAAAATTTACGAGTGCAAGCTGTCCCTCTGCCGCATCGGAAACGCTTACGGAAACGAAAGTATACGGTGCGGGAGTTGCCGTCGAAAGTGAAGCTGACGTTGGCTCCGGAGTTGATGTCGTGAGTGAAGCTGACGTCGGCACGAATGTATTCTGCGGCGGGGGAGTGCGCTGCGCCGAACATGCGGGAAACCCCGCCTTGCAGCACAACGCGGCCGAAACGGCGATTATAACGGCGCAAATTACAAGAATCGCTGCAATTGCCGTTTTTCTTTCGGAGGGCGCGTGACCCCTGCGGCGGCGAACTCTGATTGAAGGTGCCGAAGACAAATGTTTTTTCATGTTGTTATTTCCTGTTCAATATTTTTCATGCAAAGTATAATGTTTAAACGAACACCGAATAAACCCGTGCGGGCGTCACTGCGCGCCTTTGAAGTAGTTTTCCGCTTCCTCTGCGGAAACAAGCGTTATTTTTGCATCCTGCACGCGGAAGATTTTGTCGCAAAGGGCAAGTATGCTCGGGCGGTGAGTTGCAACAATGCAGGTCTTTTTTGCTCCGCAGCTGCGGTTGAAGCTGCTTCCTTTTGCAATTATATTGCGGATTATCAGCTGCTCCGTCTCAATATCCAGTCCGCTGGTTGCCTCATCAAGCAGCAGTATCGGTGCATCGCGCAGAATTGCTCTTGCAATGGCAAGCCGCTGCGCCTGTCCCTCGCTTATGCCGTGTCCCTTTTCCCCGATGCAGGCATCTATGCCCCCCATTCTTGTTACAAAGCGGAGCGCACATGCGGCATCCAGTGCAGCCGTCAATTCCTCGTCGGATGCTTCCGGGCGGACAATGCGAAGATTTTCCGCAATCGTTCCCGAAAAAACCGTGTTGCCCTGCGGAACATAGGAAAACAGCCTGCGATGTTCGGCCGAAACGGTGTGAGCCCTGCCGCTGTCATCCACAAGCTCCGCAAGCCCGCCTTCAGGTCGAATAAGCCCGAGAATCAGCCGAAGCAGCGTTGTTTTTCCCTGTCCGCTTGCGCCGATAACGGCTATTATCTCGCCCGGTTCCGCCGAAAAAGAGCTGCGCGTCAGCACGGGTTTGACAGCCGCATCATCGGAGTAACGAAAATCTATGTTCGTCAGGCGAAGGCTGAGCGGGCGGGAGGCAAGTTCCGCAGCCTGTTCGGGAGTTTCGGCCTGCGGCTCCGGCGGAAGATCCGAAAGCTCGCGGACGCGGTGCGCGGAAACGGCACTGTTCAAAAGCTGCGGAACAAGCTTTATGAATGAAGAAAAACCCGCCGTGATACGCGCTCTCTGCTGAAGGAAGAATGTCATCGTTCCATATGATATTGCGCCGTGCCAAATAAGGCTCAGACAGTATCCGAAGGTTGCAAACGAAACGATATATGACGAAACGGTGAGCAGGATGTTTGCGCGGATAAGGAAAAGGTTGTTGTCAAGGCTTGCCGTTTTGCACTCCTCCTGCTTGCATCGGAATCGCTCGCCGTAGGCTTCGGCCGCGCCGAGACTCTTGACCGTGTCGTAATTGCAGAAAGTCTCCGTTTCAAAGCTCATGAGCGCGCTTTCCTTTTCAAGCACAAGGCGGTGAAAAAGGCGGGATTTTTTCATTAACCCGCGGCTGACGACAACAAGAAACGGTGCGCTGAGCAAAGCAATAAATGCCATGGGCACGTTGTAAAACAGAATCGTGACGAACGAAGATGCGAAAGAAAAGCCCGTTACAATGACGGAGGGAATCCAGCTTATTGCAATTGAAGCCGCCGTTTGCGTGTCCCCGTTTAAGCGGTTCAGAATGTCGCCGCTCTGAAATTTTTTAACGCCCTGCCAGTCCGCCCGCATAAGTTTGTCGAAAAGTTCCGCCCGCATATCGTTGTTCACCCGAAGAGCAATTTTTGCTGAAACACGCGATTGAAGGCTTGAAAACACAAGCCCCGCAACCGCACTTGCCGCAACAGCAGCGATAAGCAGCCAGAGTGAGCCGATTTTTCTGTTTATAACAATATCTATTGCGTACTTGCTGATGATTGCGGAAACAAGGCTCAGTGATGCACTGAGCACGCCGAACAGTATCTGAACAACAGCAAACCATTTGTATTTTTTTGTGTAACCGAAAATCCAGCGCATATCCGAAAGGAACTCCTCTGCCGAGCCGTCCCGGAAACTGCCGAAAATACGTTTTACAATGCCTGCCGGACCGCGTCCGCCGCTTTTTTGTTCGGTCTTTTCCAATGTGTTCACCCTGTTGAATCGAGAATCAGTGTCCGCAGCGGCATGTGCTGCTCGGGCGCACACCTCTGCATTATGGATTATAACAAAAAACGGGTGAAATAACAATACGCTGAAAAACATTCAAACTTTTTGCAAAATGCGAAAAAAGCAGCGATAAACCGCGCAATGCGGCATACTGTTTATTATCTGCCGTTGTGAATGCGATGCTCCGAACGATTGTTTTTCCGGTTGAAAAACTTTAACCAATCGTATTTTCGAGCGGAAACATATGTTCGGAGTTTTTGAACCGACATCGGGAATCCGCAAAACATGCAGGAATTTTCGAGATACTTCCGATTTATGAGAACAAGATTTTAGGGAACAGGATTTGAGGGAACGGGATGAAACTTGTTGTGAACGCTTATACCCGCAGCGGAGCGGAGAGCACGGACCGAACCGAAAAAACGGCGGGGAAGCTCCGTTCCGCCGCAGCAATTGTGCTTGTCGCCGGCAGCGGCTTTTTTCGCTCCGGCGTTTGCGGAGAAGTTTTTGATATTCCGACCGTTGATGCGGGCGGAGGGGCGGTGCCGTCTTTCATCGCAGCCGTGCTTCCCGCCGAAACCGATTCGGAAATTGCGGTATTAAAAATCGACGGAGACGGCAGGCTCGCCGACGACGCGGCTCAGTGCATACACTGGGATGCGGACTGTTTTGAGCTGTGCGTATTGCTGAACGAAAAAAAACGCTCGGAACCCGAACCCGCACGGCTCGGGAGCGTTGATTTTCCGACAGGGAGCGGCAGACAGCGGAGGGTTGCGCTTTTTCGTGACGGCGGCCTCAGAATCTCCGTTGAAGAAAGCGGGCAGGAACGAAGCTGGTATGTTTGCGGCGGCACGGACGGGAAAGCGCATGTTTTGGACGTCGGAAGGGAAAGGCTGCTCGTTATTCATGCCTCGGGCTGCCGCCGATGCGAAAATTCGGAAGCCGAAACGCCCGTGCTCGGTTTTAAATGCGGCTGTCGATGTGAAAAACTTGTTGCTCTGAACGACAAAATCGAGGTTGCCGCCGCTCTTGCCGGGGAAATCTGCCGCATTGAAAACGGATACCTCACCGCAATTGAGCCGCTCGGAACCGTTTTGGGACATGAAAAGCGAACAAGGTATGAGTTTTTCGGCGGTTCACTGCGCGAATTGCCGCCGGAAACGGGCTTTTTCACAAACCGGGCGCATATGCCGAACTCCCCGCAGGAAACCGCACTTGCATTGATGCAGGCCGTTCGGCTCGGCAGGGAGGATGAGGCCGATGCTCTGCTGTCCCGCGAGCTTGCCGAAACGCTCTCGTTTGCGGAGCTTTGCGATTTTTTCGGGAGCTTTGCGGACGAAAGAATTGCCCCGTCGGGGTTATGCGAACCGACCGCATATGATAATTCAACCGCCGAAAAAATCATCGTCGGTGCGATAAAAACCGATGCAGGCGGGCTTGTCCGTGCGGAAAAATTCGTTTTCACGATTGAAAACGGCGTTGTGACGGATGTTGAAGGGGAGGATTAAGTCCAAGCGAACCTGTGTTTTTGCCGACTTGTCACCGCATTTCCTTCGCCCCGCAGTCAGGCGCGAAAATCCTCCTCCGCGATTTTCCACAGAAGCCGAACGACTTTCTCCGCGCACTGTTCCTGCGCCAAATACTCCGAAAAAGCGGATGTGTTCCAGTAGGCGGAGTACATGGCAATTTTTGAATACAGGCGATAGGCGCGAAACTCCTGCGGCGTAAAATTATAATATTTACGGATGAGCTCCGTGTTTTCGGCATATGCTTTTGTAAGCATCCGATAGATCTCGTCCGCACTGCGGCTCTGCATTATCTCATCGGTATAGAAAAAATTCATGGCCGCATTTGCAAGGTAATTCGCGATAACTTCCGTTCCGGACATATTGAAATCAAACAGTCCCGAAATTCGGCGGTTTTCGTCCACGCACAGGTTGGAAAAATTCTCGTCTCCCTGGAAAACGCAGCGCGGAAGCTCTTTGTAAAACGATTTTAATTCGCGGCGGATGCTTTCGTTTTCCTGCGCCAATCTTTCGGCAAGGGCATATTCTCCCGCTTTTTGAAGATCCGCCGTCAGGTGATTGAAATTATCCTGCTTTTCGTCAATTTCAAGTCCGTCAAGTTTATCATAGGGTGAAAGGTCGAATATCGAATACATCGATACCGTTTCCGTCAAATCCACGTTTCTGTATTTCTCGGCAAAGCGGGCAATGAAAATTCTTCTTTGAGTCCGCAGCTCCTCAAGGCATCCGTCCTTCACGTCGTCGGCAACGGTTTCGTCCAGGTACTCGGAAAGATAGCAGATGTTTCCGTCCCGCTCAACAATGAACCTGCCGTCTTTCGCTTTCAGGAATTTCGGCGCATGCATTCCGAATTCGCGATAGCGTTCTATCAGCCTGTTCAACTCCTCCAATCGCCCGTCCGTCATAACGGGTGCCGAATTGATGCGCAGAACGTACTTCCTGTCAATCAGGTAATTGTGGCGGATATCCGAATCTCCGTGCGATGAATCCGTAAATTCCACTGTTTGAACGGAATCCGCGCCGAACAGGCACAGCAGCTCCCTGACCGTGCCGTAAATTTCGCTTCCGTTTTTTATCTCTGTTTTTTCCATATCCGCCTCCGAATCAATCATTTGCTGCCGAAGCACTGCAAGTATAGCACAGAAAGCCTGCAAATTAAAGGGACATGAAGCATTCGGGAAAGGGACGCGAAGCATTCGTGAGCGAATCGCAAATTGCGGCATCCGCCGCCCGCCTTTAAAAACTGCTTGCATATTCCCGCACGGGGCATTATAATAAGAATGCCGATTCAGTGCATTTTCATTTTATGAAAAAGGTTCGGTTATGCCCTGCCGTTCCCGATGCCCGCATACAGCAATCGGCGGCTTACCCCGACGAAAACGGGAATCTGACGCACGGAGGAAACGAATGCGAGTTTTTAAAACTATGTTTGCCGCGCTGCTTGCGGCTTTGATGCTTGTGAGCCTTCCCGGCTGCAAAAAAGAAAAGGAATTTGTTGTGCCGAGCAATATGACGCGCGAGGAAGCTGCTCTGTTCACGGCGATTGCAAATGTTTGTCCCAAGGACGATAATCATTCAAAAGTCGAATATTTAACTTTCTTCATCGAGGGCTGGAGCTTTGACAAGCTCCCTCCCGAAATTACCTCCTATCTCACAGAGTACTGCGCAAACAGCGGAGCGAACCTTGTTCAGCTCAGCTATGAGGATCTTGTTGCCCAGGGCTATATCACAAAGGGCGACGGCGATTTTTACAAGACCTATGACGACACCTACAAGATGGGGTTGGGAAAGATTTTCACATTCACCCTTAAGGACGGCGAAAGCACCGATGCGGACACATGCACGGTTGCCGTCAAAGGCTTTATTTCCGAAAGCGACACAAGCGGGTTTGACGTTGAGCTTCAATACGTTGACGGCGCATGGAAATTCGTAAAGTATTCCAATGCATGGAATCAACACCAGTTCTTCACTCCCGAACCGGAAAATTCGGACGGACCCGAAAAAGGCTGATATCACCGTTATCCGAAACACCGAACCCGAATGAAAAGCCGAATTTGCATCTCATTCTGCGGGGCTGCCGTGAGCGGCTCCGCTTTTTTCATATCTCTCGCGTAATTTTCGCCAAAAAGCTTGAAAATCGCACCGTTCTGCGCTATAATCCGCTTGAGGTGGGAAAAGAATGAATCGTAGCAAAAAACTTTACAATCTTTTTTTAATTTTTGTTGCCGTTTCGATGCTTTTTGTGTCGGTTTTCGGCAGTTTTTCCGTTGCAGACACAAACACCGAAAAAAGCGAAAAGTATGACGATAATTATTTATTGTCCGATATCCCCGACGAGCTTGCTGACGAACCGCCCTTTGACGCCGAAACCATTTCCGAAAAGGATGCGGAGGATTACCGCAAATGGGCGCAGCGCGATCCGCGCTGGGGGCAGCTCCCGATGGGTGCAAGCGGAAAAACAGTGGCGCAGATCGGCTGCCTTGTAACATCCGTAACAAAGATAATTATTCAAAGCGGATACAGAACATCCGACACGTTCAACGTTGCAACGCTTGTTAACTGGCTGAACGCCAACGGCGGCCTGAGTGACGACGGCAACTTGTATTGGTACAAGCCCGCACAGATGATAGACGGACTTGAATTTGAAGGTATGGAGTATTACGCGGGTGATTCTTCCTCCGCCGCAATGCAGGAAAAGATAATGAGCTATGTGCGGCAGGATAAGCATGTTATTCTGACTGTAAAAAACTATGGGCATTATGTTGCCGTTGATAATGCAAAAAGCATTGCGGAAGGTCGTGTTTATATCATGGACTCTCTGAACAATGTTGCGGGAAACGCGGATGTTGCGCTGGATTCCCGTTATCCGTACGTCAGCAGGCTGTGCATCTATGTAGGCAATAATCCCAACGATTCGGACTACATCTCCCGGTGCAGCTTTGAAATGACGCATCTTGAGGCGCAGGTCAAATCAAGCGCAACGCTGTTCTCCCTGCCCTGCGACGCAAGCGCGGGGTTCGGCTCGGTTGCCGTTTCAACCGCCTCTGCCGGCGAAAAGCTCGTTGTAACAGGCGACCTTGTAAACACCCTCGGGCAAAGCTGGCACCAAGTGTTTGTTAACGGTTCGCATCTTTATGTAAAGCAAACCGAAATCGGATTCGTGCGGTTTTTGGATGATATTGAAATTCAGTCCGAAACAATCCCGCAGGGAACGCTCCCTCTCGGAAAGTCATTCGCGCTTACGCAGACCGTTGTTTCACGGCACAGTATAACGCGCATTGAGGGCAGGTTTGCGGACGGCGACGGGGATACGCTCATGTCCGCCGCGGTGCTGCCGGGCGTTCACGGCGGGTTTGACATATCCGGCACGGCTGTTGACGCCGCACTCCGCTTCGGAAACCTTGCCGCAGGGCATTATGCCTACGAACTTAAAGCGATTGTTACGGCAAGCTCCTCTCTCACAAGCCGAACCAAAACGTTTACGGAGATCCTCGTCTGCCCGTTTTCGATTGAACTTGAGCCGCTGCGCACGTACACAGTCACATTTAAGGACGGAATGACGCGCGAAGTCCTTTCGCAGCAAAACATATACTACGGTTTTTCCGCCGTTGAACCTGCTTTGCCCACACACGACGGTTATGTTTTTTACGGTTGGTCGGAAGACTTTGATAATGTTCGGAGTAACCTTCATGTCTATGCCAATTTCGGCCTGCCTTACCTTATCGGCGATGCGGACGGCAACGGCGCGGTTGAGTTTACGGACGCGCTGAGCATTCTGCGTCGCTCCATGGGTATCAATGTTCCCGGAATCCTGCTCGCCGCCTGTGATGTGAACGGGGACGGCACCGTTGATTCCGTCGATGCACTGATGTTGATGCGGCGGCTGCTTGCGGCACGCGCATTTTGAGCATACGTCGGTTAAATCAAGTTAATTAACAAGCTGCTTTTGCGCGAAATGCGGGGCGTTCGGCTTTGTCTCCGCTGAGCAAAGGCAGCTGTATTTTTTCCATTTTGCACTACATGCTGATTTTTTCTCACTTTTCGATAGATTATAGATTTTCCTTGACTTCAGTCCCCGTTTCTGATAATATTATACGGACAGATTTGCTTCGGCGTTTTAAACACGATATGCACCGCAGCGAATCAACAAACATAACACGGAGGAAAACCGAATGAATCTCAGGAAAACTGCTGCACTGCTGCTTTCGCTCATCATGTGCTTCAGCCTCATCCTTCCCGTCGGCAGCTTTGCCGAAGGGACCGTCACCGCTGCCGATAACGCAAAGCGCAGCGAAAATCTGCTTGCTTTTGCCGGCAGACTGCACAACATGACCGAAAAGTATTCCGCTGAATATACCAAAAAAGCAGCGGATACCGACCCCTATGCAAACGGACGAATCATCGTCAAGAGCGCCGAAGAGCTGGACTACACCGGCTCCGTTGCGCATGTAAACGGCTACAATGACTGGCACATTATTCAGTACAGAACTTCCGAAGAAGCGCGCAAAGCGGCCGAAGCTTTTGAGCTTGTAAAGGGCGTTCAGTATGCCGAACCCGATATCGTCATGCAGGCGGATCAGGAACCCGGCGTGAACGAATTCCTCAGCTGGGGCTACGGTGCGGACTATGTTGATGCTTTCAACTACAATGAGTGGATGCTCGACTATGCCGGCGGCGTTGAAAACCTTCCCGAAGTCGTTGTTGCCGTTATCGACACCGGTTACGACAGCGATCACCCCTATCTTGTCGGCAGATCCGTTCCGGGTTATGACTTTGTAAACAACGACAGCAACCCCGAGGATGACCACGGCCACGGTTCCCACTGCGCAGGCACCATCCTTGACGGCAACCTTCCCAACGTCAAAATCATGCCTCTGAAAGTTCTCGATGCCGATGGTTACGGTAATTCCGCAGAGATCATTCTTGCAATGGAATACGCTTCCCTCAACGGCGCGGCTGCGGCAAACCTCAGCCTCAGCGGCCCCTGTGACAACGACCACAATGCATACGTTGAAGTTGTTGCCGAGGGCATGGCACACAACGACATCGTTTACTGCGTTGCGGCAGGCAACAACTACGGTTCCGACGCTTCCACCCGCTGCCCCGCAAACGTTCCCGACTGCGTTACCGTTGCGGCACACGACAGGAACAAGCGTATGGCCGATTTCTCCAACGTGGGCGAAATCGTTGACATTACCGCTCCCGGTGTCGGCATCCGCAGCGTCCGTATGGGCGGCGGCTACACCGAAATGGACGGCACCAGCATGGCGACTCCGCACGTTGCGGCAGCATGCGCACTTCTTAAAACCTTCAACCCCGACATGGGCGCATTCGAAGTTATCAACACTCTCAAGGGTGCTGCCATCGATGTCGGCATCGAAGGCGGCGGCACCGGTATTCTGAACGTTACCGACCTGCTTAAGTTCGACAATGTCATCAACGGCGAAGGCAGCTTCCTGCACTTCACTTCCGCAAGCGAATATCCTTGGAATGCGGATGCAAACTGTGCATTCAGTGGCAATGCGGGCGTGAACAACAGCACTTCCGTCCTCAGCGCAAAAGCAACCCTCGGCGCATATCAGCGCATCAGCTTTGAATACAAAGTCAGCAGCGAACAGAACCACGACTATCTCCGTTTCCTTGCAAACGGCGAAGAACTGTTCTCCGCAAGCGGAAGCCAAAACTGGCAGACCTACACCTGCTACATTCCCACCCACGGCGATGTGCTTCTCACTTGGGAATTCAGCAAGGATGCAAGCGGCGCGGCAGGCGACGACAAGGCCTACATCCGCAACGTTGTGCTTGAGGAAACTCTCAGCTCCGTTATCAACACCGGCAACGGCAACTTCCTGTTCGAGGGCAACAACTATCCCTGGACCGTTGACGGCAATGCTGCAAAGAGCGGCAATGCGGGCGTGAACAACAGCACCTCCGAAATCAGCACCTCCGCAAACATCAATTCCGGACTCACCTTCCGCTTCAACTACAAGTTCGACGGCGGCGCAGGCGATAAGTTCCAGTTTGTTGTTGACGGAAATGTTGTTCTTGAAGTTTCAACCGCATCGGATTGGACTCAGTACGATTACCTCATTGAAGAAAGCGGCGACCACACCTTTGCTTTCCGCTATGTTAAGGACGGCAGCGGTGCGGCGGGCAGCGACTGCGCATGGGTCAAGGAAGTTAACCTGCTCTACACCCTCGAATCCGCACTCAACGTTCCCGGCGGCGAGCTGAACTTCACCTCCGCGGGCAGCTATCCCTGGGCGGTTCTCGATGACTATGCAAAGAGCAGCAACGAGGGCGTGAACAACAGCACCTCCGCAATCTCTCTCAGTCTTACCATGAGCGCGGGCGAAACCCTCACCTTCCGCTACAAGGTCAGCAGTGAACAGAACTACGACAAGTTCATCTTCACCGCAAACAACACTCAGGTATTCTCAAAGTCCGGCAGCCTTGCATGGGAGGAATACACCTACACCGCAGCAACCTCCGGCACCTACAACTTTGAGTGGAAATACACCAAGGACGGCAGCGTCAACCGCAACGATGACTGTGCATATCTTGACGATGTTGAATATCATTCCAATGCGATCCCCGGCGATTCCGACGGCGACGGCACCGTTACCGTAAGCGATGCACTGCTTGCAATGCGCTATGCAATGGGCACCGTTACAAACATCAATGTGAATGCAGCCGATGTTGACGGCGACGGCAATGTTACCATCACCGATGCCGTAACGATCCTCCGCATGGCAATGACCGCATAACCTTGACTCGACCGAATCGGTTCGGTTGAATCGAACTTAACCTACCGACAGGGACTGCCCGCAGACATGCGGGCGGCCCCTGTTTTTTGATTATGGTTTCACGAATAAGTTTTATTTCCCGGGAAATACAGCTTCGTTTCCCGAGCCTGACTCAGACTTTTCTCAATCACGGCTTTTTTAAGAAAACGGCTCTTTAATTCGGCGGCGAAATGCGTTATAATAGAATACCGGTTCAAACCGCAGGCATTCAAATGCACATATCACTCTGAAAGGGTTCAAATAAATGGCAGCAACAGGTTCAAACGGCGCAAAGAGACGCTCCGGACGGGGCTCCGCAGGGCGCAGCGAACAGCGGCCCGCTTCCGCTTCACGAAACGGAAAAAAGCAAAGCGGCAAATCCGCCGATTCGGCCGATACCAAGCGCGAGATAATCGGAGTCGTGCTTATACTTGTCGGCATCATACTCGGCATATTCTGCTATGCTCCCCGTTCGTCCCAAGGGGTCATTGCGGCAATTGTGCCTCTGCTTTTCGGCATTTTCGGCATCGGAATGTATGCAGTGCCCGTGCTTTGTGCGGCACTCGGAGTTTGTGTTATCGCAATTCGAAAGGACAATTCCCGCACGGGCACGATCGTTTGCGCAGCCGCTGCCGCATTTGCGCTGCTTTCGTTCATTCACCTTGCCGAATATGCAAAATTGATTCCCGCCATGAGCTTCGGAAAGGCTGTTTCCCATGCATGGTCCGCAGGCAGCCGCCTGCGCAGCGGCGGAGGTTTTTTCGGCGGAAGCCTTGCATACCTTTTTGCAAAGTTGTTCGGCGTCACGGGCGGATGTGTTGCACTGGCGGGCATTGATATTATCATGCTGCTTGTTATCACAGGGCTTTCCCTCCGAAAAACGGGCAAAAAGCTTGCCGAAAGCGTTGCGGAGGCTCATGCCGTTTCGCGTGCCCGCCGACAAACCGAGCTTTACAACGAAAAACTTGACGACACAAAACCCGAGAGAGGGCGCAAAAAACAAAGCTCATCCAACGAGCCGCAGTTTGACGAGGACGGATTCCTTGTTCATTCCGGAAAACCGCTCACGGCGGGGGACAGCGATTACGGGGCGGAAAGCGGCGAACAGGTTTCCTCCCTTGCAAAACGCAGCAAAGCCCGCAAAAGGCAGGAAGCGGAGATGTCCGCACGTTCCGAAACCGGGAATGCGGCGGACATTGCCGAAACCGTCGGCACATCCGATTTCACCGCACGGCGCACCCCGCAGAAGCGCAGGCCTTTCGGCACCGCAAAAAACAATGATGAACTTGAGTTTTTCCCCGTTTCGGGGCCGCTCAAAACAACCAAACCTCAGAAGCACAGGCGCAGCGGAAAACGTGAACTGAAAACAAGCGATTTTGTTCCCTCAGATGTTGATGTTGACAACGGGTCTCGGGAGGATTTTCCTTCCTACGGCGATGAACACATTGACATTCCGATGAACCTTTCCTATGCCGATGTTGAACGCGATGAAGAGAACTTTGCTCCTCCGACAGCGGATGACGACATGCCTTTCGAGCCGGATTATTCCAACGAGTCTTCCGATTCGGCTGTTTCCGCGTCGGAAGAGCCGTTTGACAGCCCCGCCGCCGGAGATTCAACCGAAGCCGATGATGACTTCCTGCGCGGCATTCCGGTGACACGCATGGAAGACATTCCGCCGCAAAGCATCACGGAACAGTCCGAAACGGCGCAAAGCGGCTTTCCCGCAGAACGCAAATCAACACCCGTCGGCGGCAATGATTCTTCGCAAGGCGGCAGTCCCTCGGGAAACACCGTCTCCTCCGTCGTTCCCGCCGCCGTGATCGAATACCAACGGCCGCCGTACAGCCTTCTGCGCCTGCCCGACCCTGCCGCAGCGGTTGCATCAGAATCGCCGACGGAGAAGGCAAAGGTGCTTATCGAAACGCTCAACAGCTTTAATATTTCCGCACGAATCGTTAATATCAGCGTCGGCCCGGTGATAACAAGGTTCGAGCTCCAGCCCGCACAGGGGATCCGCGTGAACCGCATCACGACCCTGAGCAACGATATTGCACTTGCGCTTGCGGCTCCGCGTGTCCGTATCGAAGCGCCGATACCCGGGAAATCAGCAATCGGCATTGAAATTCCGAACAAGGATACCGCACCCGTGTACCTCCGCGATGTGCTTGAAACGCGTGAATTCAACTCTGCAAAATCCCCGCTCACAATGGGCTTGGGCAAGGATATTGCGGGCAAAGTCGTGCTTGCGGATCTTGAAAAATGCCGCATATGCTGATTGCGGGTCAAACGGGCTCCGGTAAATCCGTGTGCATCAACTGCATCATATTGAGCTTGATCTTCAAATCCGCACCTAAGGATGTTCGAATGATCCTCATCGACCCGAAAGTCGTTGAGCTGTCCATCTTCTCCGCGCTTCCGCACCTGTTCTGTCCTGTTGTTACCGAACCGAAAAAAGCGGCGGGCGCACTGCGCTGGGCGGTTACGGAAATGGAGCAGCGTTACGGCAAGATGGGAAAAGTCAACGCCCGCGACATCTACCGCTATAATGCCATGCAGGAGCGTGAAGAGGATAAGTGGCCGCGCCTTGTTATCATAATCGATGAACTTGCCGACCTTATGATGGTTGCTTCAAAGGATGTTGAAGAATCCATCTGCCGCATTGCGCAGCTCGGCAGAGCCTGCGGCATTCACCTTATCGTTGCAACTCAGCGGCCGTCCGTTGATGTTATAACAGGCCTTATAAAAGCCAACATTCCCTCGCGAATTGCGTTTGCCGTTTCAAACGGCACGGATTCCCGCGTTATTATGGACGCAAGCGGCGCTGAAAAACTGCTCGGCAAGGGCGATATGCTTTTCCATGCGAACGGCGCAAGCAAGCCCACACGTGCACAGGGTGCGTTTGTGTCGGATGAAGAAGTTGAAGCAATCCGCGACTTTTTCCTTCAGAATCAGGTGACTGCTCCGTCATATGACGAAAGCGTGTTAAGCGAAATCACCGGCGGCGGGGGAGGACTCGGCCAAGGCAACGGCAAACAGGATGACGATCTGCTTCCCGATGCGGTGCGGCTCGTTGTTGAAAGCGGCACGGCCTCCATTTCAATGATTCAGCGCCGGCTGCGCGTCGGCTATGCGCGTGCGGCAAGGCTCGTTGACATCATGGAACAGAACAAATTCGTGAGCGAGCCGGACGGTGCAAAGCCCCGAAAGGTGCTCATTGATGCAGCCGAATACAACCGCATATTCGGCGGAAATCTGCAAAGCGGCTCCCCCGGGAGCGGAAAGGATACTGATTAAGTGAACAGCGATAAATTATATTCAAAATGCCCCCGTGTCGGTCTCGTCTCCCTCGGATGCAGCAAAAATGCCGTGGATTCCGAAATTCTGTTGGGCGAACTTAAGTCACGCGGGTTCGAAATCGTGAACGATGCCGCGCAGGCGGAAATCATTATCGTTAACACCTGCGGCTTTATCGAAAGCGCAAAGACGGATTCCATAGACACGATTCTCGACATGGCGCAATATAAAACCGCAGGCAGCTGCAAACTGCTTGTTGTCACGGGTTGTTTGAGCCAGCGTTACGGTGATGAGCTTGCGCGGGAACTCCCCGAGGTTGACGTTTTCAACGGCGTAAAAAACTATCCCGCTCTTGCGGAGCGGCTTGCAGAAATCTGCGGAGTTAAACCCGCGCCCGAAAGTGCGAATGCCGCGGCGTGCTGCGGCATCCCGAAGCGACTGCTCACGACCCCGTCATATCGCGCATATCTGCGCATTGCGGACGGCTGCGACAATCGCTGTACTTATTGCGCGATCCCGCTGATTCGCGGCGGCAGAGTCAGCACCCCCATGGAGACCCTTCTTGCCGAGGCTGAACAGCTTGCAAAAAGCGGGGTCACGGAGCTGACCGTTATTGCGCAGGACACTTCGGCATACGGTATTGACCTTTACGGAAAACCCATGCTGCGTGAACTGCTTGAAAAACTGACCGAAATTGAGGGGCTGCATTGGGTTCGCGTGCTTTATGCCTATCCCAACACCGTCACGGAAGAACTTGTTGACGCAATGTACCGCAACCCGAAAATCTGCAATTATATCGACATTCCGATTCAGCATATCTCGGCACATATGCTGCGCGACATGAACCGCCACGGCAGCGCGGAACACATCCGCGAAATCACGGACTATATCCGCCGCAGTGCTCCCGGGTTCATTCTCCGCACAACCGTCATGCTCGGCTTTCCCGGCGAAACCGAAGCGGATTTTGACGAGCTTATGCATTTCATGGCGGAACATCCTTTCGACAGGGTGGGCGCATTCACCTATTCCGCCGAGGACGGCACACCTGCCGCCTCCATGCCGAACGCAGTCGATGCGGAAACCGCCGAGCAGCGACTTGACAGGCTCATGCGTCAGCAGATGAAGATCTCCCTTGAGCTGAACCGCGCAAGAATCGGCACCGTTGTTGAAGCCCTTGTTGACGGCGCGGACGAAGAATTCCTTTTCTGCCGTTCCTACGCCGAAGCAGCCGATGTTGACGGAATCATCAAGGTTCCGCATTGCGGAAACCCCGTTCCCGCCGGAAGTTATGTCAGCATCAAAATCACCGGCGCGGATTATTACGACCTCTGCGGTGAATTGGTGCCGTCCCTTTAAAACTGTTATGCGGTAAGCCGGCACCGCCCCTTAAAACTGTTACGGAGAAACAAAAATGAACCTTCCAAACAAGCTTACAATGCTTCGCATGCTTATGATACCGCTCTTTATCGCATGCTTCTATCTGCCCGAAAGCTGGCTTATCGGCACGCTGAACGGCGTTCCGCTGCTGCTCAAATACGTTCTTGCAGCAGTGGTTTTTCTGCTTGCCTATGTTACGGACACGCTGGACGGGCGCATTGCGCGCGCACGCGGCCTTGTTACCGACTTCGGCAAACTGATGGATCCGACGGCGGACAAGCTGCTCACCTCCGCCGCACTCATCATGCTCTGCCGATTTGAAGTCATGAGCTTCGGCAATTTCCTGATGCCGGTGTTCACATTCATCATCATTGCGCGGGAAATCTTCGTCAGCGGCATCCGCCAGCTTGCCGCAGGCAAAGGCATTGTTATTGCCGCAAAAGCCATCGGCAAGGCGAAAACAACGCTGCAATTTGCCGCAATCCTTATTACCCTGCTTTGCGGACCCGTGTTCACGGCAATAGGCATTCCCGTGGATTTCGTGCTTATCTGCGCCGCCGCTGCGCTGACGGTCTGGTCCGGAATCGACTACACCGTCGGAGCCAAGGATCTTTTCAAAAACAGGTGAGCGTTCGCCGCATCTCAACATGATTAATGCTTTTAAATCAGCCCCGATTTTTCGCGGGCTGATTCTGTTCGAAAATATTCCGAATACTTTCTTTCATGAAAAAAGCTTCAATTAATTGTCTTTTTATCCATGACCGACTCTAAATCGGCTTTCTTTTAAGAACGTTTTTTTAATCCCGTTTTCCGTGTTCAAACCGCAGTCGGTTCAATTTCGCAGTGCTTTTTAATTATATTATTTTTTGATGTTGATACACAGTGTAAATCATGGTAAAATTATTTTTGTATGACAAGCAATCTCCAAAATGAGTGCGATCTTAACTTTCGTCAAAAGGTCTTGATTTGCGTTCCGTAGAAGTTGCGCTTGTTATATGGTATATCGGAAAGGAGAGCTTCTTGTTTTATTTAATTCAGTAATTAATTCAATCTCTCCCGATGTTCCCAAAATGTAAATTACGAAAGAGGTCTAAGATGAAAAAAAGTACAAAAATCACAATTATCGCGATGTCGCTCGTTATTGCACTGCTTATTGCGGCAGTGGGCGTGCTTTGGTATTCGCTGAACACCGCCGAAACGTTTGCGAACCGCAGCCGAACCGATATAGCTCTCGGCAAGTATGCGATTCTGCGCGACCGCAGTGCTTCCCCCGAAAAGTTCCTTGAAGCCGCAAAAGCCAAAGATTATGACATCATAATCTTTTCAAAGGAACAGACACTTGCTCTCGGGGAAAAAATCAAAGAGCTGTTCCCCGACGGCAATGCCGACAGCAGGCGTTTCACCATTGGAATTGAAGATGTTATGCCGAATGACCTTGCAAAGCTCTTCAACGATGAAATGTTCTCAAACCTTGAAATTTCCGGTTCGTATTGCGGTGTGATCATTGATTTTGACAGTGTCCCCGGTGCATCCGTGACGGTAAGTCCCTGCGCGCCCTCCTACTCCGGCAGCATCATTGTTGAACAGGCTGCAAAGAAGTTTTCGGATGAGCTGCTGTCCCAAATTCTGCATAACAGAAATTTCGAAGACAGTCCCGAGGCGGCTTCCGACGGTTTGAACTGACCGAACCCGCCTTCTCCGCTTCAAACATCCTTTGTGTGAAGGATACGCGCAAAGCCCGAAGCAATTTATCATTTTAACAATGAACAAAAATCCGAAAAGCCGTGCCGCATCGGCAGCATTGTTTTTCGGATTTTTTTGTTTTCGTTTTTATCGGCTTCGGTGCGCTCACCGTTCAAACGCCTGCACGGTTCTTTCCGGCTTTTTTTCGGTTTTTTTACCCACGCTCTTAAGCGCACGGATATTCCGCATCATATACAGCAGGAACGAAAAGCACATCATCGCCGTGCAGATGATTATCAGCGTGTCCGACAGCGCAGGAGCAATATTATAGAACACAACATGTGCAATCATCAGCGTGTATAAAAGAAAAGTCGTCAGCTTGCCGTGCCATTCCGCCGCAAGAACCTTTCCCGTGCGGCGAATTACGGCAATGCCCATGCAGCCGGTGACGATTTCCTTCACGATAAGCAGAACGCAGGGGAACAGCAGGTTGCCGAAGCGCGTCAACAGGCAGGCAAGCATCACAATTTGTGTGAGCTTATCCGCAATCGGATCGAGCGCCTTGCCGAGGTCACTCCCCATTCCGAATCTCCGCGCAATAAAGCCGTCCGCAATATCCGTTGCGCCCGAAAGCAGCAGCACCCATGCCGTTGCGGAATAATCCTTCCGAACAAGATACAGCCACGCAAGCGCAGGAACAAGCAAAAGCCGAAATGCGGAAAGCACATTCGGCACGGTCAGAATTTTGTTTTTGTAAGTTTCGGTTTTGCGGGCATCATCCGCCTCGTTGTTTTTCATACTCTCCTCCCGCCGGTTCATCCTTTTTCTTTCGGGCTTTTTCGTCGAACATACGCTGCCCGGGCTTTTTCTCTGCATTTCCTTTTTCGCATTGATTATATGCCGCCTGCCGCAACGTTGTATCAATTCAACATCAACGCTCGTTAAAAAAGCAGATATCATCTTTTTAAGGAAATTATCCCTTTTTCAGTCTTTCTCGACGGGGAAGGATTCATTCTTTATTTTTTA
>ENA-OQCO01000002-OQCO01000002.1-human-gut-metagenome-genome-assembly--contig:-NODE-2-length-140133-cov-3.574640_pt1 | contig 140133 bp, 132 predicted proteins | sample MGYA00242500_ERZ504582 | MGnify/ENA primary metagenome ERZ504582 (study PRJEB26092, sample SAMD00036346) | human gut metagenome | host: Homo sapiens | study: EMG produced TPA metagenomics assembly of... | reverse complement strand
GAAAAAAAGTCCGAAATTCGGCTGCAAAGGCGCACTCGGCATCAAATATATCGTTATTTGCCGTGTCACCCCGTTTATATTCAGACGCTCCGTACGGAATTGAGCACAAAATGATACCGAAAAGCAAAGCGGTCTTTTGCGGAATGCGGAGCAATAAAGGGCTGTTGTTGAAGATACACAGGATTGCCCCGAGAATTTGCATATATGCCTGAATTTGTGTGTTGTATAATTTTCAAACAACGTGTATAATTCTCCAAAAAGAAGCCGATGACTGATACACCCTCACGGCAAAAAAACAACAAAACACGAGGAAATGAAATTTGGCTATTAAGTACTATGAAAAAATGCCCGTTGTGCCTCTGCGCGGCTTGGTTGTGATGCCCTACACACTGCTGAGCTTTGATGCAGGCAGGGACAAGAGCGTTGCCGCGATCGAAAACGCCGCCGAAAACGACGGGTTGGTGTTTCTTACCGCGCAAAAAGACCCGAAACTTACCGATATAACCGCAAAGCAGCTGTATGAGATCGGCTGCATTTGCAAAATCAAGCAGGTAATTAAACTGCCCGGAGATACTGTCCGCGTCATGGCGGAAGGTGTATGCCGTGCGATCGTTGACGGTTTCACGGGCGAGGAGCCCTTTTTCAGCGCGAACCTTTACAGTTGCGACGATGAAGAGCAAACCGACCCCGAAGCTTCGTCGCTCCGTCCGCTCGTTTCGAAAAAATGCCGCGATTACCTTGAACTGATCGGAGTAAACAGCCTTTCCGAAGCATTTGAGGTTATCGAGAAAAGCTCCGATGATACTGCATATATATTCAGGCTTGCAAACATAACCTTGAAAAAATACGAGGATCGGCAGTGTTTTCTTGAACAGGAGGACAGTGCCTCGCGCTGCATAACGCTTTTGAACATTATTGCACGCGAGCAGGAGTTCACAAAGCTCAGCAAACGCATTGAGGCGAGTGTCAAGCAGCAAATAGAAAAGAATCAAAAGGAATACTTCCTCCGCGAACAGATAAAGGCAATTCGAAAAGAATTGGGTGAGAACGAGGAGACGGAAGCCGATGAGTTTCGTGCAAGACTGAAGAAACGCACGTTTCCCGATGAAATTCGCATCCGACTCGAAAAAGAAATCGACAGGTTCGCAACCCTTCCTGCCGGTTCACACGAAACACCGTCCCTGCGAACTTTCATCGATTGTCTGTTGGACATGCCTTATACCGAGATGAGCGAGGACAATCTTGATATTCAAAATGCACGCAGGATACTTGACGAGGACCATTACGGGCTTGAAAAAGTCAAACAGCGTATTCTTGAGTATCTTGCAGTTGCGAAACTTACCGGAAAGGTGAACGGTCAGATTATTTGCTTTGCGGGCCCTCCGGGTGTAGGCAAAACATCCATTTCCGCATCAATTGCAAAGGCTTTGGACCGCAGCTTTGTTCGAATGAGTCTCGGCGGAATCAAGGATGAAGCGGAGATTCGCGGACACAGGCGCACTTATATCGGAGCTATGCCGGGTCGCATTATTTCTGCAATGCGGCAGGCGGGAACCGTAAATCCGGTCATTCTTTTTGATGAAATTGATAAATTATCCCGAGATTATAACGGTGATCCGGCCGCCGCAATTCTTGAAGTGCTTGACGGAGCACAAAACTTTGCTTTCCGCGATCACTTTTTGGAGATGCCGTATGATTTGTCCAAGGTTCTGTTCATAACAACAGCAAACAACCTTGCCGATATCCCCCGCCCGCTTCTGGACAGAATGGAAGTTATAGAGGTTCCGAGTTATCTTGCGACCGAAAAGATCGAAATTGCAAGACAGTATTTGATTCCGAAGCAGCTCGAAAAGCACGGACTGAAGAAGAGCATGCTGACCATCGGGGATGAGGAGATTTCCGAAATTGTCAATTGCTACACACGCGAGGCAGGCGTTCGCAGCCTTGAACGCTGCATTGCCGCAGTTTGCCGAAAGGCTGCCGTTGATATTGCAAACGGAAAAAAACGGATTCGGCTCAGCAAATCGAAAATAAAGGAATATCTCGGTGTGTCTCGGTACAGCTTTGAGCCTGCGGATAAGGAGCCCGAAATCGGATTGGTGAACGGACTTGCGTGGACAAGCGTTGGCGGTGAGCTGTTAGAAATTGAGGTTGAAGCGTTGAAAGGCACGGGTCAGCTCCAGCTTACCGGAAGTCTCGGCGATGTTATGCAGGAAAGCGCACGCACTGCTATTACGTGCATCCGCGCACACGCTTCCGAACTGGGACTGAGCGATGATTTCAATCAGCATACGGATATACATATTCATGTTCCGGAAGGTGCTGTTCCAAAGGATGGTCCGTCCGCAGGGATCTCACTCATGACGGCTGTTGCGAGTGCACTGACAGGCATTCCGGTGCGCGCAAGACTTGCAATGACAGGCGAAATCACTCTCAGGGGCCGAGTGCTTGCAATCGGAGGTTTGCGTGAAAAACTGCTTGCTGCAGCACGCGCAGGCATAACAACGGTGCTGCTTCCGGAGCAAAACCGCAAGGATATTGCCGAAGTTCCCAAGGATATTATTGATGCACTGCAAATTGTATTTGTGCATAACGCCGAGGAGGTGCTGAATCAAGCTCTCGTCCATATGCCCGACAGCAAAAAAATCCTTCCCGTGCATGAAGCAATGTTGGTCGGTGCACCTGCGTAAACATACGGACAATATCTAAGTTATCCGCTTTCAAACTGTGAAAAAAGCTCGTTTTCCACACCGGAAAACGAGCTTTATTATTGCACAAATAAAAAATATTTACACATGTTTAATTTGAATCATAGCGCTCACTTGGGCAATGCAGAACTTGCACAGCAGGCAGCGGAAAAAATCAATCCGATGTGTTGCCCGTACGGGCGATATTGTTCTTGGTGTTATTGCTGTGGGTAACTCTAAGCAACAAGCATTTCGCCCAAAAGGCCGAATGCTATGCCGAGAGCAGCGGCAATCAAAATCATTAATATTGGATGAAGTTTTTTTCGGCAGGCAAAGAGTGCAAGCACAAAAACCAATGCGGAACTCACGGTTCGAAACCAGTCCGATGCGGTGGCGGGAAAGCCTGTCGGAGTTGCCGAATTCAAAAAAACGGTTTTGCCGACTGTTAACACGGCGGCTGCAATAAGCCCGATCACCGCCGGCTTCAAGCCGGACATCAGTCCCGCAACTATTTTGCTGCTCTTAAACTTTTTATAGCATCGCGCAATCGCAAGAATAATCAGAAACGACGGAAGCACAACTCCGAGCGTTGCAAAAGCTGCCCCTGCTGCCCCGCCGCGGACAGAACCGATATAAGTTGCAATATTTACTGCGAACGGCCCGGGTGTGCTTTCGCTCACGGCAATGAAATTCACAATTTCCTCCGCTGTCAGCCAGCCCTTGCTGAGAACTTCCGTTCTGATAAGCGGGAGCATTGCATATCCGCCGCCGACAGTAAACAAGCCAATCTTGAAAAATGTGAAGAATAATTCGATGAAAATCATTTGCCTTCCCCCGCCTTTCCGTTTTTTGTATTAAATACCAAATGTACAGCAAGGCCGACCGCAGCACAGCCGAGTATGATAAAAATCGTGTTGATGCTTGTAAATGCTGCAACAAAAAAAGCAGCTGCCGCAATGATGTATGACAGGGGCGACTTCGGACATTCTTTATACATTGCCGCAAGTGCGCGGATAATGAGCGCAAGAACTGCGGCGCGAATACCCGTAAATGCATACTGAACGATTTTTATGTGTTCAAACTGTGCAATTGCAAACGACACGGCAAGTATGGTTATAAATGACGGAAGAACAACTCCGAGCGTTGCAAAAAGAGCGCCAAAGAAGCCGTCGATTTTGCTGCCGATAAATGTTGCTGCGTTCACGGCAATGGGACCGGGTGTTGATTCGGCAATTGCAATTATATCAAGCAAATCTTCATTTGTTGCCCATTGTTTTTTATCTACGATTTCACGTTGTATCAGCGGTATCATTGCATATCCTCCGCCGAAAGTGAAAGCTCCGATTTTGAAAAATGTTGCAAACAAGCCTAAAGCTTTTCTTTTCACAAATTCACCCTCCGTTTTTTAAGATTAACTTATTTATTCAGACACGGCATAAGTTATTCAGGCTTTGCCATGCGTATTTTATCATGCGGCAGAGTTAAAATCAATGCTTTGGATCATACAGTAAAATCTTTATCGAACCGTAGGCGAAATTGTCATTTGGTTATTTGTGCAGACAGCGGCCCGCCGTACTGCGAACCGCTGTTTTTGACAGGTTTTGTTTTTACTTTTGATACTGCGGCCGTGCTGCCGAATTTAAAAATCAGCCGATAAGTGCAGCTCGAAGTATCATTATCGCATCGGTAACATTAACGGAACCGTCACCATCCATATCGCCAAGCGTAAGCTGCTGCGGGGTAAGGGTCACAATTTCCATTCCGCACCGCAATGAAAGCAATGCATCCGAAACAGAAACTATGCCGTCCATATCTATATCACCCTGCTGATACTCCGGTTCATCCGTCGGAACATAGCAAAGGCCTGCAACACTCTGATACGTTATGTAATCGCCGCCGGGATAGCCGATATAAACAAGCGTTCCGTCTGCGAGATTGACCTCGAAAAATACGCCTCCGTTATCATCAGATTTCATCCAATACATTTTGCCGTTTGAAGGACAGAACACCATCGACTGTTCATGGTTGATATCCGAAACGGTCGTATGTGCAATTTTTGTGCAGTTTGCATTGGTTTTGTCAACGGAGCAGAAATAGCCGAACATATCGATTCCGTAAAGCCTGCCGTCCGCCGTGCATTCAAGAACCGAAAGGTATCGGTTTGTTTCACCGATAAGGTTGAAGCTCAGAGTTTGTGGGTTTACCGTATAAATCCCGAAATACAATGAGTAAATAGTTGCGTTGGTTGCCATCATGCAGTAAATCAGTCCGGTTTCGGGATCATAGGTCATATCGCGGCAATAGTAACATGACCAAATGTTTGTCGTCCGTCTTTCGAGGTTTCGCCGTCGATAATAACGAAATCATACCCCGTGTTTTCGGTTTCACTCTTTGCAAAACCGTAAAAATCGCCTTCCACATAACACATTGCGGTGAGCGGTTCAAGTCCTGTTTGTGCATCCACAAGGTTGAAGTCGGAAACATCATCCGCCGAAAAATTAACGATGCCGTTTGCACTTGAGTACATTCTGTAACCGTACAGGACGGGCACTGCAGGATTTGCACTTGCGACCGTCACGGTGCAGGTATCGCTGAATTCGCCCGTTCCGTCGTAAACGGTTATCTGCGCAGTTCCTTCGCTGCCTGCGATAAGTGTTCCGTCGGGATTGATGCGTGCAACGGACAAATCCGAAGACGTGTATGTAACGTTTTGAATGGTTGCATTTGACGGGAAAACCTGCGGATGGAATGTGTGAGTGCTTCCAAGGTCAAGCTCCAGTGCATCAATTCCGATGCTGACGCCCGTTGTCGGTACGAATCCGGTCATATCCCGACGCTCATAAAGGCGTATATTGCATTGCTGATAAGAGTTGAAGCAATCGAAATAAGTCTCATCGCCGTTTACGCGATAGAGGATGTAGCCCACACCGGTGGTCACATTGTGCATGACAGGTTCATCGCCGATGCTGCTGTCATCGTTGGTATGAATTATGTGCTCCCAGCGATGCTGAGTTGCTGCGCTTGTTTTAAGCGTGTTCGAAAGCTTTGCAAGGTATTCGCCCGACTCAGTATTGCGAACGGTGAAGCCCGATTCGGAACTGCCGTTAAACTGCCAAAGCACGGAATCGTTCACTCCGCTTACAACATAGTCACCTGCAACTCCGACTTCAACAGGCACCAAGCCTTCCCCGTCGGGCATCGCTGTTCCGGAAACAGCAAAATTGCTGCCGGACTGTCGGCTTATCATAAGGTAAACCCCGCCGTCGGTGGGTTGGTCAACAAGCACGTAAGTGTGCCCGCTGTCGTTTGCGGCAGGCTGTGCAATGACTTGCAAACAAGCGAAAAGCATGGTTGCTGCAACAAAAAAAGCTGCAAAACGTGTTATGGATTTGTTTCTCATTTGTTTTCTCCGCATCATGATATTATCCGTTATATTATACACGGATTTTCGATTGTTATTGTAGCTTTAAAATTGGCAAATGTCAAGCAAGAATTTGTCAGAATAATGTTGGTTCAGTTTTCAAATGATAGCAATATACTTTGTTGAATGCCTTGACAGTCGCCTGCGAGCCTGATAAAATAACTCCAATCTTTAAGGCGATCCCGTGAGGTCGCGTTGACACCTTGATGTCGGCAAGATTTGCAACTCAATATTCTCTGCGTTTTCAGCGTGAATTCGTGGGTTTTAATTGTGCTGTCCTGCCGCATGCGGCAGGATTTATTCTTGCAGAAACCGAAGGAGGCACACCAAATGCTGTCTGAAAACAAAACTGTGCGAAAAAACGCCGAATATCCAAACAACAGAATTGACCGTTGCAGCCTTTCCGATTTGAAATCGGATACATATTCGAATTCATTTTCCCCTTCCGATATTTATTCAGAAAAAATTACCAATATTTCTTCGGATATTGTTCTTGTTCCCGGATTCGTTGATGTTCATGTTCATCTTCGCGAACCGGGTTTTTCATATAAAGAAACTGTCAAAACGGGAACGCTTGCCGCCGCAAACGGAGGGTATGCTGCGATTTGCACCATGCCGAACCTTGATCCGGTGCCTGACAGCATCGAACACCTTGAAAGGCAGCTTGAAATCATTCGCCGTGATGCCTGCATTCCCGTTTATCCGTACGGTGCAATAACAATCGGTGAAAACGGTCGGGAACTTTCCGATATGGACGCACTTGCCCCGTATGTCGTTGCGTTTTCGGATGACGGAAAAGGCGTTCAGAATGAAGAAATTATGCTTGCAGCAATGAAAAAGGCAAAAAAACTTCACAAGATCATTGCTGCTCACTGCGAGACAACAGTCTTGTTCGCGGTGGATGCATTCATGACGGGAACTACGCCGACAGGCATTCCCTGCCCGGAATATGCAGTGAAAGCGAATGGCGCCCTATTGCACGCGATATTGAGCTTGTCCGTAAGAGCGGATGTCCATACCATGTTTGCCATGTTTCGACAAAGGAGTCCGTTAATCTTATCCGTAAGGCAAAATCTGAAGGCCTCGACATAACATGTGAAACTGCACCGCATTATCTTGTTCTGTGTGATGAAGATCTTGTTGACAGCGGAAGCTTCAAAATGAACCCTCCGATTCGTTCCGAAGCGGACAGAGATGCACTCATTGAAGGCATACTTGATGGCACGATTGACATGATCGCAACCGATCATGCTCCGCATTCGGAAAAAGAAAAGTCAGGCGGACTGCGCAGCAGTCTGAATGGAATTGTGGGACTTGAAACCGCCTTTCCGGTGTTGTACACTCGGCTCGTGCGCAGAGGAATACTGTCGCTTAATAGACTTATTGAACTGATGAGCACCGCGCCCGCCCGCAGATTCGGCATAGATATTGGAAACAGAACTGCCGAATTTGAAATCTCCACCCCCTATATCGTTGATCCCGCCGAATTTCTGTCTCTCGGGAAAGCATCCCCCTTTGTCGGCATGCAGGTTTTCGGCAAATGTATAAAAACAACCCGCAATGGGAAAACAGTTAAGGAAGATAAGGTTAATTGAGGAGTAATTTGCTTTTGCGCGACGGCCTGATTAATCGGCGACAATACGATTAATGAACACTGAATATAGGAAAGGAACTTGAACATGATTCAATCACTGTTTCAGATTGTTTCAAACGAGTGCATAGCACGTAATACGTATAAAATGGTGCTTTCGGGTGATGTATCGTCAATAAATCGACCCGGACAATTTGTGAACATAAAGCTTAAAGGCTTTTTCCTGCGGCGTCCGATTTCCGTCTGCGATATTGACCGGAGCGAAAACACGCTGACGATTGTTTACAAAGTTGTCGGCAAAGGAACGGAGTTCATGAGCCGCCTGCCGATGAATGAACAGCTGGATGTTTTGGCCGGTCTCGGAAACGGTTATGATACTTCACTCTGCGGTGAGCACCCGCTCCTTATAGGCGGCGGTGCAGGTGTCCCTCCAATGTTCCTGCTTGCTAAGCAGCTGATTTCGGAAGGAAAAATACCGATGGTTATAGCGGGTTTCAACACATTTGACGAATGCTTCTTTGAAGATGAATTTAAAAAAATCGGAGCAAGGATAATTGTTGCAACAGCGGACGGAAGCTGCGGAGTGAAAGGGTTTGTTACCGATGCAATGCGCTGTTTTAATGCCGAAAGCAATGACGGCATCACTGCTTACACTGATTACTGTGCGTGCGGGCCGGAGCCGATGCTGAAGGCAGTGTTTGATATTGCGGAAACAAGTGGACAATTGAGTTTTGAGGAGCGCATGGGCTGCGGCTTCGGTGCATGTATGGGTTGCAGCTGCAAAACAAAATACGGTTCGAAGAGAATCTGCAAAGATGGCCCCGTTTTGGTCTCCGAGGAGGTAATATGGTGATGAGCAGCACAATGCAGGATGGAATGAATATAAGTTTTAACAAATCCCTTGTAATGAATGAGCTTCCAAGCGGTGATGCGCTCAAAGTTCGTCTCGGAAATTGGCTGCTTGACAACCCTGTCATTCCCGCAAGCGGAACATTCGGCTACGGTTACGAGTTTGCGGAGCTTTACGACATCAATTGTCTCGGCACGTTTTCATTTAAAGGGACAACACTTGAACCGCGTTTCGGCAACCCCACTCCACGAATTGCAGAATGTCCGGCGGGCATAATCAACTCCATCGGCTTGCAAAATCCGGGAGTTGACGCAGTAATAAACAACGAGCTTCCGCGGCTCAAAAGATGCTTTTCGAAACAGGTGATAGCAAATGTCAGCGGATTTTCAATCTATGAGTATACGGAGGTCGCGGCACGTTTCAACGAATGTGAGCAAGTCGGCATTATCGAAGTCAATATCAGCTGCCCGAATGTTCACAACGGCGGAATGAGCTTCGGAACAACATGCGACGCTGCTGCCGAAGTTACAAAAGCAGTCAAAGCCGTTGTGCAAAAGCCGATATTTATTAAGCTCAGTCCGAATGTTACGGATATTGTGTCCATTGCAAAAGCCTGTGAGGATGCCGGTGCGGACGGACTCAGCCTTATCAACACACTCATGGGGATGCGAATCGATTTGCACAGGCGAACACCTGTAATTGCAAACAAAAAAGGCGGTTTTTCGGGCAGTGCTATTTTTCCCGTTGCATTGAAAACGGTTTATGATGTTTATGAAGCGGTGAAAATCCCGATAATGGGTATAGGCGGGGTATCAAGCGCAGATGATGTGCTTGAAATGATGCTTGCAGGCGCCGCCGCAGTTCAAATCGGTGCAGCCAACCTTATCGAACCTTATATATGCCGCGATATAATTCGTGAGCTGCCGTCAACAATGAAAAAATACGGAATAAATAAACTTGAAGATATCATCGGAGGAGCACATAATGGGTAAAGACGTAATCATTGCCTGCGATTTTGCAAAAAAAACTGAAGTGCTGGATTTCCTTTCCGCATTTACGGACAGAAAGCCTTTTATTAAAATCGGTATGGAACTCTTTTATGCCGAAGGCGCGGATATTGTTCACGAGCTTAAACGGCGTGGACACAAGATTTTCCTTGATCTTAAACTTCACGATATTCCAAACACCGTCAAAAAAACAATGCGTGTTCTGTCCGCCCTTGATATTGACATGTGCAACGTTCATGCAGGCGGCACGATTGCAATGATGCAGGCGGCAAAAGAAGGTTTGACACGCGAAGACGGAACATGCCCGCTTTTGATTGCGGTAACTCAGCTTACTTCAACCGACTCGAACAGTTTAAAAAAAGAATTGCTTATTGATAAACCTATGGATGAGGTTGTGGCATGTTATGCAAAAAATGCTGAAATTGCGGGGTTGGACGGGGTTGTTTGTTCTCCGCTTGAATCAGGAAGAATTCACGCTGTTTGCGGAAATGGTTTTCTGACAGTAACTCCCGGAGTGCGCTTTGCGGATGGCGCGGTCGGAGATCAAAAGCGTGTTGCAACACCCGCGGATGCCAAAGCACTCGGATCGGATTACATTGTTGTAGGTCGGCCGATTACAGCCGCAGCGGATCCGGTTGCTGCATATGAACGCTGCCTGAACGATTTTGTCGGCTGAACTGATGCTTTATAAGTTCAACAGGTATTACTCTTAAAATCAGTATACACTAACAGGAAAGGACAGTTTATACACATGGATAATAAAACGGATTATACAAACATTGCAGCTGTTGTTGCGGACGAGCTGCTTTCGATCGGAGCAGTTTTTCTGAGTCCGGACAAGCCGTTCACATGGGCAAGCGGAATCAAAAGCCCGATTTATTGCGATAACAGATTGACTTTAACGGCACCCGATGTTCGAAACAACATTGAAAACTCTCTTGCAGAAATAATACGCACCGACTATCCCGAGGCAGAGGTTCTCATGGGAACAAGCACGGCCGGAATTGCACACGCTGCAATAACGGGGCATATTCTGGGATTGCCCATGGGCTACGTTCGCAGTTCCGCCAAGGATCACGGCAGGGGTAATCAAATTGAGGGCAAGCTTGAAGCAGGACAAAAGGTTGTTGTGGTTGAAGATCTGATTTCAACAGGCGGCAGCGTTATTGATGTTGTTGAAGCTTTGCGCGAAGCGGGGGCGGAGGTGCTCGGCATTGTCAGTATTTTTACATACGGAATGCAAAAATCAATTGACAGGCTTGCAGATGCAAAAGTTAAAAACATCAGTCTTACCGATTTTGATACTGTCGTTCATGTTGCGGCAGAAAAAAACATCATTAAACCCGGGGACATTGCAAGGCTTATTGCTTTTCGCAACAACCCGTCAGATATTTCATGGATAAACGGAGGAAATAACTAATATGAAAAACCTTATCGACATTCTCGATCTTTCCACTGCGGAAATTGATGAAATGATTGCAGTTGCAAACAACATCATTGAACACCCTGAGCTTTATCGCGAAGCCTGCAAATATAAGACTCTTGCGACTCTGTTCTTTGAACCCAGCACGCGCACCCGTCTTTCCTTTGAAGCTGCAATGCTTGAACTCGGCGGAAGAGTTCTCGGATTCTCCGAAGCAAGCTCAAGTTCCGCTGCAAAAGGTGAAAGCGTCGGCGACACCGTTGCGGTTGTAAGCGGTTATTCCGATATAATTGCAATGCGTCACCCGAAAGAAGGCGCACCTCTTGTTGCGGCAGCGAAAGCCACCGTCCCGATTATCAATGCAGGTGACGGCGGGCACAACCATCCGACGCAGACTCTCACCGACCTTTTGACAATTAAGCGTGAAAAGGGTCATTTTGATAATCTCACAATAGGTGTATGCGGTGATTTGAAGTTTGGACGTACGGTGCATTCACTGATTGCTGCAATGAGCCGCTATGAGGGAATCAAGTTCGTCTTGATTTCTCCGGAAGAGTTGAAAGTTCCAAGCTACGTAAAAAATGCATATATCAAAAACAAAGGTATTCCGTATGAGCAAACCACAACTCTTGACGGTGTTATGGACAAGCTTGATGTTCTTTATATGACGAGAGTCCAACGTGAACGATTCTTCAATGAGGAAGACTACCTGCGACTTAAGGATTGCTACATTCTTACGCCGGAAAAAATGGCTCTTGCGAAGCAGGACCTTATAGTTTTGCATCCCCTGCCCCGTGTCAACGAGATTTCCGTCGCGGTTGATGACGACCCGCGCGCGTGTTATTTCCGTCAGGCACGCTACGGCAAATTTATCCGTATGGCACTCATCATGAAACTGCTTGACATCACCGTTGAAGGCTAAACTACGGAAAACTGAATTTTGAAAGGAGCAAACAATGAATATTGACGCAATCAGAAACGGTATCGTTATCGACCACATTACTGCCGGCAAAGCTATGCAGGTTTACAACATGTTGAATCTGGACAAGCTTGATTGTCAGGTCGCGATTATACGCAATGCTGCAAGCACGCGCACGGGAACAAAAGACATTATCAAAATTGCATCCGACAAGGATCTCGATCTCGGTGTTCTGAGCTTCGTTTGTCCCACGGCAACGATAAATGTAATCCGTGACGGAAGAGTTCTTGAAAAACGCAATGTTGAACTGCCCGAAAAAATCGTTGACATTCTTAAATGCAAAAACCCGCGCTGCATTACCACCACCGAACAGGAAATTCATCACGTTTTTGTGCTTACGGATGCGGAAAAAGGCGAGTATCGCTGCATGTACTGCGACACGAAAGCTTCCAATTAACTGTTAATCATCGAAAGTTTGAACCGTGTTAATACTAATCACGGTGAATAAGTGAACAAAAGACTGCAAAACTCATCACATGGTTCTGCAGTCTTTTGTTGTTTACGATCGTTTCCGAAATTCTATTAAAGGCTGTTGCGAATTAACCTTCAATCAAAGGTCAAACAGATAACAATCGGTTGTTCGAGGTCGGTTTTCATTTCATTCCCCCGGCTCTTCCGGCGTCACGGGAGGTTCGGTGGGAGCTTCCGTCGGTTCGGGTGCGGGTTCTTCCGTCGGAGGTTCGGGTTCATCGGTCGGCACATCCGTCACAACAGGTTCATCGGTCGGCGAATCCGTTATGGGTTCCGTCGGTTCGTCTCCGGGTGTGGGGCGAACGATCGGTTCATCTGTTGAAGGTGCCGTTGTCGGTGTTGCGGGCGGATTTGTCGGTCTGCCGCCTCCGCCGGGCGTTGTTGTGGCCGGTGCGGGTATCTGCGTTTTGGGTGCATCGGTAACCGGTGCCGAAGTAGGCGCGCCGGAAACAGGTGCGGACGTGCGGAAATCTCCGGGGCCCGGTGTGCCGTTAGGATTTTTTGTTATCCCTGGCTGAGCCGTTGAATCCGTGTCTTTTCCGTCGATCCGCGGAGTCGGCGTGCCGCCTTCCGGAATAGCGGTACCGCTCAAGGTCGGCTGTTCGCTCGGTGTCGGGTTCGAATCATGTTTGCTATTTACAGCAGCTGTTTTGGCCATTGAAACAAGACTTACAACAAGCAGAACACCTGCTATTGCAAACAGAATCACGCCGACAGTTCGACGCGAAAACGGAACAAACAGGCTGCGGATTTTTCCGCCGAAACCGGATGCGTTTGAAACAACCCGATTTTTTGATTCAACGGAATCCGAATCATCATAGTCGCGATCATAATCCGCGATGTCGCTTTCGAATGCATCCAAAAGCACGTCACTGTAGTTATTTCCGACAGTTCCGGATCTGTCGGATGTATACTGCTGTTCGGTCGATTCGGCATTTTGGCTCTCGACGGAATCGAAAAATGCGTTCATTTTTTTGTCCAACTCGGCGGAAGGTGTTATCTCAACCGAAGGATCTTCGGCTATTGCACCTTCGTTTGCAGCTTTTTGCAAAGCCTGTTTCAATGTTTTGTCTTGTTCTTTCATTTGTCGGAACCTCCGTCATTGTTGATTGCATATCTGAGTGCGGCAAGTGCATAACGGATTTTTGCCGACATCTCGGGTTGAGTCACCCGGAACAATTCGGCTGTATCCTGAACAGGCAATTCACAGCAATACCTCAAAAAAAGGATCTCACGTTGTGAATCATCGAGTTTTGATACCGCAGCCGCTGCCCTGTCGACCGAAAACTCATCAAAGTCAAGTTCCGATGCACTCAAAACTCCAAGATCGTTCACTGCATTCATACCGTCGATGTGTGCTGTGCTGCCGTCATTGTATCTTTCTGCGATGTTGGCTGCGCAATGCTTTGCGCAAACGGCAATATAGCTCCGTAAAACTTCGTCGGAATCAATGCGGCACAAGGAATCCGCCGTGCGGTATATGAAGCGGAAAGTTTCCTGTACTGCAAGCTCGGAATCATGTCTGCTGCGCAAAATATCGTAGCAAATCCCAAGCACAGTTCTGCCGTATTTATCATACAGCTCTTTCAGCAGGCTGCGATTTTCCGATGAGCCTGCATTTGTTGAACAAATAAGCATTTAAGTTCGTTTCCCTTGCTCTTTTTTTTGCACATGAAGCGCATGCAAATGTACCGAAATAAATTCTATCATTTTTTTCGCCGGGACGCAAGGGAATATGCGTTTTTTTTTAGATTATTTTTCAACTTCCTGTTTCAACTCGTCCTGAACGATATTGGTGACCCATTTCCCGCTTTTCAGCAGGATATAGCCGAATACACATTTTATCAATTCCAATCCGTTGCAGATTGCAAAAAGAGCAAGCACGGGCAAATCCGTGAAACGGCTGAGCAAGTAAGCCACCGGTATGCTTATGCACCACATATAACAGCTGTCAAACAACAGTGTAATCTTTGTTTGTCCGCCTGAGCGCAGAGTGAAATAACATGCGTGCGTGAATGCGCTGAACGGCATGATGCAGGCTGATACGAGAAGGAATGACGTTGAAAGCTGCTTTACTTCATGTGTTGTGTTATAGAGTTCGGGTATAAACCGCGATGCCAGCGCGAGCAATCCGCCGAAAACAAAACAGCTCACAACGCTCAGCGCAATAATCTTCCGATCCGTATCCTTGGCTTCTTCCAGCTTATTCGCTCCGAGCAGGTTGCCGACGATAATTCCGATGGAGCTGCCGATTGACATAAATACTACATTAAAAAGGTTCGAAACCGTTGAAGTTATGTTGACTGCTGCAACCGCCGCAAGTCCGCGAACGGAATAACGCTGGTTCATTACCGAAACACCTGCCGACCACAAAGCCTCGTTTGCAAGCAGAGGAGTTCCTTTAAAAACTATGTCTTTTGCAAGTCGTTTCGGCAAATACAAAGACCGATACACGCCCTTGAAAAACGGGAATCGAGCAGTGTGTGTATGCGCCCAAAGCATCATAATTACAAGCTCGACAAAGCGCGAAAGCACGGTTGCAATTGCCGCACCCTCAACACCAAGCTTCGGGAAGCCCAGCTTTCCGAAAATCAGAAGCCAGTTAAACACAAGGTTTACAAGCACAGCCGCACCGCTGCCAATCATGGGAACTACGGTTTCGCCTGTTTCACGCAAACTTGACGCATAACATTGCGAAAGGGCATACGGAACGAGGCCGAAAAGCATAACTCTGATATATGTTCTTCCGCTTGCGAGCGTCAGAGCTAGATCGCCTTCCTCGCTGCCCTCGTGTAAAAACAGATTTATCAGCGGTGCATCCAAGAAGCTCAGCAGAGCAACGGACAAACAGCAAACGATGATGCAGACAATGAGCTTGAAGCGAAAGACATAACGAATACCGTCATTATCTCTTTTCCCCGCGAACTGCGCGCCGAAAATACCTGCCCCGGACAGACCTCCGAATATGCAGAGATTAAAAACGAATATCAATTGGTTAGCAATCGCAACACCGCTCATTTGCTCCGTGCCTATTCTTCCGACCATTAAGTTGTCCAGCACGCCTACAAATTGGGTGATTCCGTTCTGCGCCATTACCGGCAGGGCAATCGCAAGAACTGCGGCATAGAATGCTTTGTTGCCCACAAAACGTTTAATGAATGATGATTTCTCTTTCAATTTAAACTCCTTTCACAATAACTGTCCGCCGTATTCAACGAACACTGCTGAAAATGCCGGCAAAGTCGCCCGTACGGACAACAGCGTCATTCAGCAATTCGATCGGAACAAAAACTCGTCCGCCGGTTGACGAACGAGTTCTGTATGCAATTACGATGGTGTCGCCCATATGCACGACAATATTGCCGTGCGAACATCGTATGTCGTCCGTACGGGCGAGCAGCGAGTCAATCTGCTGAAATCATTTGCACCCGTAAATCAATTCTCAGCATTTGTTTGCAGCAATAACCGATTCAACTTTAGCTGCAACATTGGCAGCCGTAAATCCGAAATGCTTGAACAGAACATCGCCGGGAGCAGAAGCTCCAAAGCCTTCCATTGAAACAATTTCTCCATCCAAACCGACAAGCTTGTACATGCTCATGCCGCCGAGTGCTTCAACCGCAACTCTTGAACGTACTGCTTTGGGGAGTACTGTTTCACGATAGGCTTCATCCTGTTCAAAAAACAGCTCCATGCAGGGCATCGAAACAACGCGTACATTCTTCCCTTCTGCTTCAAGCAGTTTTTTTGCTTCAAGCGCAGTATCAACTTCGCTGCCGGAAGCAATCAGAATTGCATCAAGATTCTTTTCTGCATATTCGTGACCGATTACATATCCGCCCTTCATTGCCGATTTGCCGGAACCATCGAGTTGCGGCAAATTCTGGCGGGAAAGCGTAATAACGGAGGGAGCCGCCAACCTAAGCGCACTGAGGTATGCTGCCGCTGTCTCTCTGCCGTCCGCAGGACGGAAAACATATGTGTTCGGTTCTGCGCGGAACATATCCAGCTGTTCTATCGGCTGATGTGTGGGACCGTCTTCTCCGACGCCGATGCTGTCATGTGTCATGATGTAAAGCACACGCTGCTTCATCAGTGCGGAAAGACGCACTGCGGGCTTGAGGTAATCGGAAAAAACAAGGAAGGTTGCGCAGAACGGCAACAAACCGCCGTAAAGCGAAATGCCGTTGCAGATTGCTGCCATAGCAAATTCACGAACACCAAAGTGGATATTCTTTCCCTGCGGTGTTTCTCTGCCGAAAAACTCGAATCCTTTCAGTTCTGTATTGTTGGACGGTGCAAGATCCGCACTGCCGCCGAACATGGACGGGAAATACTTCACAAGTCTGTTGAGCACAGTACCGGAGCAGGACCGTGTCGCTGTTTTTTTGTTTTCGAACTCGAAAATGCTATCATCGTTATAAAGTTCTTCCGGCAATTCTGCGGAGTTCCAGCGGAGCAGCTCGGCATAGAGTTCCGGGTAACGACGCTCATATTCTGCAATCATCGAATTGTAGGCATTTTCACGCTCGCGATTATTTGCCGCAAAGTCGGCAAGATAGTCATAAACCTCGGCAGGCACAGTGAAAGGTTCATAATCCCAACCGATGGATTTTTTCCATTCGGAAATATTCTCTTCGCCCAAAGGTGAACCGTGAGAAGAGGCACTTCCCTGCTTGGGTGTGCCCTGCGCAATGTTCGTCCTGACAATGATGAGCGAGGGCTTTTTGTTTTCATTCTTTGCGCTTTCAAGAGCATCGGCGATAAGCGTCATGTTTTCACCGTCATCAACGCTGATTACCTGCCAACCGTAGCTCTCAAAACGTTTACGGACGTCTTCGCAGAAAGTAATGTCCGTGCTGCCTTCAATAGTTATCCTGTTGCTGTCATAAAGCGCAATCAGCTTGCCAAGCTCCAGCGTCCCCGCAAGAGATGCTGCTTCCGAAGCAACGCCTTCCATCATGCAGCCGTCACCCATGAGCACGTATGTGTTATTGTCATATACACGGAATTCATCGCGGTTGAATACCGAAGCGAGATGCTTCTCTGCCATCGCCATGCCGACAGCCATTGCAAATCCCTGTCCGAGCGGGCCGGTTGTGGCTTCGATTCCCGCAATGTTGCCGTACTCGGGATGCCCTGCCGTTTTGCTGCCGAGCTGACGGAAATTCTTGATGTCGTCAATTGATACATCATAGCCGAAAAGGTGAAGAAGCGAATACTCAAGCATGGATGCATGACCTGCACTCAAAACAAATCTGTCACGGCCGCGCCATGAAGGATTTGCGGGGTTGTGCCGCATTTGCTTGAAAACGGAAAGAGCCATCGGTGCTGCACCGATAGCAAGTCCCGGATGTCCGCTGTTCGCTTTTTGAACAGCATCTGCAACGAGAGTGCGGATTGTGTTTACTGTAAGCCTGTCAAAGTTAGTACTCATGCTTTCGTGTCTCCGTGTCATGTTTTTACGTCGCATTCTGCGGCAATTATAATTATACAGCCGTTTTCGCGCCTTTACAACCGAATTTGCGATATATTTATTTGAATATCGAACGCATTACAGTCAAAGTACGTATATATTTCAAAGATAAATGCTTTAAAGATTTATGTGACCGTTAATTCCGGCTTTAACGGAAAGAGCATTATTCAGCTTCCTTTGCGCAGGCTCGGATTTCTCATGGAAAAAAGTCTTGTTTTGTTGTATAATAGAAACAGTCAAACAAAAGATTCGGGGTGAATCCGTGAAATGAAAAAAAACAGGGGCTCAAATCATTCTTTGCAGAAAAAAGCTTCCGCGGCTGTCGGCAGCTGCCTTCGGTCGGTGCGCCTTCCCGCACTGCTTGTTCTGTTTTTAATACTGTTTTCATTTATTTTTATAAACACAAATTACCGGAATCTTGATGTTTCGGCTTTGCCGAACGCGGCTGCAAGTCCCGACAATGACCTTTCGTTTTTCGATACGATGCCTGCAACGTCTGCACCAAACAATGCGGGTTCGGTGTGTCAAAGCAAATACGAAATAGTTCCGGGCAAGGTATACAAACTCGGAGATTGTGACAAACATGTAAACGATATGCAGCAAAGACTTATGCTGCTTGGGTATCTGCCTTCCGATGAACCTTCGGATGTTTTTAACAAACCGCTCGAACAAGCCGTTAAACTTTTCCAGCGTGCGAATCATTTGGCACAAAGTGGTGAGGTTGATGAGACTCTTCTCCGTCTGCTGTATTCGGATGCACCTGTCGAATATGTTATTGAATACGGCAACGTTGGAAACGATGTTCGCATGCTTCAGGAACGTCTGATGCAGCTCGGATACTATTCCGAAAAAATCAACGGTTATTTCGGAATGGCAACGCGGACTGCTGTTGAGCAATTCCGGCTGAGCAATAACCTGCCCGAAAGCAGCGTTGTGGACACCGAAGCTTTTAATCTGATTTTTTCCGCTTATGCTGTGGATGACGGCAATCTTCCTTTCGAGACCGGTGAACCGTATTATACCGTTTCCCCCGCTCCCTCCCCGGTGACGTCATCATTGCCGATGCCTGCTGCTTCTCCGACACCCACACTGCCGCCCGCGCCGACATCAACGCCGTCGCCGAAACCAACTGCAATTGCAACTGCGTCCGCCGCACCGACAGCAGCCCCGACACCGTCACCGAGACCCACACCGACGCCAAAGCCGACGCCGACACCAAGTCCGACACCGTCGCCTGTGCCAACCCCGACAGCAGCACCCGCGCCGTCACAAGGGCTTGAACAATTTATAAATGCGTTGTATTCGCAACTTGGCAAGCCGTATGTGTTCGGCAGCTCAGGTCCTGATTCGTTTGACTGTTCCGGGCTTGTTTACTACTGTCTGCGTCAGGCAGGACTGAACATAGGCAGACTTAACGCCGCCGGTTATTCAAACTATGCCGGATGGCAGCGAATCGACGGCAAAGAAAACCTTATTCGCGGAGATCTCGTTTTCTTTTACGATGATGCTTATTCCCGAATTTCGCATGTAGGCGTTTATCTCGGAAACAACAGTTTTCTCCATGCTTCCGCAACAGCGGGTTCGGTTGTGATTTCCAATGCAGGCAATTGGTTCAATACTCATTTGGCATGGGGCAGACGGGTTTTTTAAGTTCCGGCAGTTGTTCCGCAACTGTAATATCGACATGAAAAAAGCAATCCCTCATTGATGTGAAATGAATGTACGGGGGTTGATTAAAATCAAAGAAGATGTTATACTTGCTTAAAGAAGCACACAGACAGCTTCTGTCTGTTTTTTGTGTGCATAACGTTGATGAGGAATATTTAATATCGGAGGTATTCATGAACACGGCATTCACCGAAAAAGAACTCAATGAAAACTATCTTTTCCTTACCCAACTTGCAAAAACTTTCCCGACAGTCGAATACGCAATGACCGAGATCGTTAACCTGAGCTCAATTCTTGCGCTGCCGAAACCGACGGAGCATTTCATGAGCGATCTTCATGGTCAGGGTGATGCATTCGAACATATTTTGAACAATGCATCGGGCGTTATTCGCCGTGAAATCGAACGACTTTTTGTTGACAGGCTCAGCTATGACGAGCGTGAAACCCTTGCTACGATTGTGTATTATCCTAAACAGAAAATTAAGCTTGAACTCGAAAACGTTGAGGACACCGATGCATGGTACAGGGCAACGCTGCGCAACCTCATCGTTCTCGGGCGCAAAATCAGCAGCAAGTACACCCGTTCGAGGCTGCGTAAAACGCTTGATCCCCGATTTTCTTATATCATCGAAGAACTCCTCACTGCCCGCGTAAATTTCCACGATCTTGACGGCTACTACGACGAGATTTTTGACTCCATCATCCGCCACGATTACGCTGAGCGCGTAATTGTTGCTCTTACTGATGCCATCAAAAAGCTTGCTGTCGACAAACTTCATATCGTGGGAGATATTTACGACCGCGGAACAGAGCCTCATCATATCCTCGATCTGCTTTTAAAGCATCCGTCCGTTGATATTCAGTGGGGTAACCATGATATCCTTTGGATGGGCGCAGCGCTCGGCGAAAAAACATGTATTACCGGCGTGTTGACGAACAGTTTCCGTCACGGCAATCTGGACCTTATCGAGAACGTCTACGGAATCAATCTGCGTCACCTGCTGATGTTTGCACAAAGCACATATAAGAGTGCGCTGCATTTTCGTCCGCGCAAGACTTCATCGGAAGCATACTACGATAATCCCGAAGTCAATATCCGCGCAAAGCTGCATAAGGCGATTTTCGTTATCATGCATAAACTCGAGGGGCAGCTCATAATGCGAAACCCGAACTATAAGCTTGACCATCGCCTGTTTTTGGACACGATCGACAGAGTGAACAGCACAGTCACGATTGACGGCATCACCTATCCCATCAAGGATGCAGATTTCCCGACAATCAACCCGGATGATCCGTATACCCTGTCCGATGAAGAGGAAACCATAATCAACGAGCTGCGCGATTCTTTCCTCAACAGTCCGACCCTGCAAAAACACATCAAGTTCTTTATCGACAAAGGCGAACTCTATCGCATTGAGAACAACAACCTGATGTTCCACGCACTTGTTCCGCTTAATGAGGACGGCAGTTTTAAAGCTGTCGATTTCGGCGACGGCGTTCCCCGCAGCGGCAAGCAGATGTTCGATTATATTGATGCTGAGGTAAAGCGGCTTTACTTTGCCGAACCTTCAATGCGGAAAACCCATGAGCTTGATCTGATGTGGTATCTCTGGTGCGGACCCGATTCCCCGCTGTTCGGCAAAAACAAAATGACAACTTTCGAACGCGTTGAGATCGACGACAGTAAGTCCCACAAAGAAAAGCGCAATGCTTACTACAAATATCAGGACACTAAGGATCTTGCAATTCGAATTCTTAACGAGTTCGGCATCACGGATACGGATCGTGCCGTAATTGTCAACGGACATATTCCGGTTGAAAAAATCAACGGCGAGAATCCGATTAAAGCGGGCGGAAGCCTTATCGTCATTGACGGCGGCTTCTCAAAGTACTATCAAAAAACCACAGGTATCGCCGGCTACACCCTCGTTTATGATTCACGCGGACTGTATATCGTTGCGCATGAACCCTTTGTAAGCTTTGAAAAAGCCATTCGCGAAACATGGATATCCACTCAACCACCGAGGTTGAAAACATCCTTGCAACAAAGGGTCAAATGCGTGTCAGCGACTGTGACAAAGGTGTTGAACTTCGCGAACAGATTCGACAGTTGGAAATGCTGATAGCCGCTTTCGAATGTGGCCTCATAAAAGAAAACAACCGCTATCGAATGGTCAAGGTGCCGCTGAATAACAGGTAACTGAAATTACAAAACACTACCAATCGGGAATGCCCAATCGGCATTCCCGAGTTTGGAAAGGAACCTCATGTTTACCAACGACAGCATTCTGCATATTGCCATGCAGCAATCTGCAATTGAGTATAATTGCGCTATCGATGCTTTTATGCAGCAGCAAAGCGTTATAACCCTGCCCTGCGCATCAACTTCCGCAAGAAAATACCTCGACGTGCCGTTCCGCTGCTCGCTCGTTTCATACGGAAAAAACGTTGTAGCTTGTGCGGAAAAAGTGCTGCATAATGAGCTCAGGCAATACCTCGACGGGCATAAGTTCTATCGTTGCCTTACAAGCCCCGCCGTTTTTGAACTGAACGAAATCCTTGCCTCTGCCGGATTAAAGGTCGGATACATGAGCGAGTATTTCCTGCCCGATGTTTCCAAAATGCAAGCTTTTTTGCCCGTTGATGACAAATTTGAATTGCGTCGGCTCGGACAAGCGGATTTTGCTTCTTTGTATCTCCCCCAATGGAGTCATGCTCTTTGCAGCGAACGCAAAGAACTTGATATTCTCGGCATGGCCGCGTATGATTTGAATACCTTCGATAAAACAACCGGTGAGCCAAAGCTTATCGGTTTAGCAGCCTGTTCCATGGATTGTGAAGACATGTGGCAAATAGGTATTGATATTCTTCCCGAATACCGCGGATTGAAACTTGCCCCCGCATTAACAAGCCGGCTTTCGGGCGAAATATTCAAATGCGGAAAGATACCGTTCTATTGCGCTTCATGGGCAAATCTTCCGTCCGTCAGAAATGCTGCCGCAAGCGGGTTCCGCCCGGCGTGGACGGAGCTTTCAACTTTGCCGATACCCGAAACCGTTTAAAAGCCGTTATTCTATTCAACAATTAAAGCCGACACGGGATTTTCCCGGGTCGGCTTTTGAAAAATCAATGTGGTTTCCGAATTCCTTTGCTGAAATAAATCATTCAGATTGCTTAAGTTATCATCACGCCCTGCGCCTTCTGCGTCGTCCGCCTGTGGACCGGAACGTCGAAGCTCTGCGGCGCCTGCCGCGACGTCCTCCGCCTATACGCTGTGCAAGAATGCGGATGAAAATTATTATCACAAGCAGCAGGACGAACACAAGAATCCAGAAAATGACACCGCTGCCTGCCTTACGGGACAGATATTTCGAACCGTTGCTTATGTAATATCCGTTGCTTTGACTGTTAAACTGCCAGACCATATTGTCTGTAACACCGGCTGTTATCGTATCATTTGCACCGATTTGAACAGCAACAGCCGAGCGCGTTCCGTCGCGGCTGTCCGAACAAAGGGCCATGCCGTCCGAAACAACAACATATGATGCACCATCCGTTACAAAGTCAGTTAATACATAATAAGCAGAACCGTTGCTGTCGTAAAAACGACGGTAAAGATCGATGCGTGAAGTTGTGTCCGCAGTTGCTGCAGCACGAAAAACCCCATTGTCACAGTACAGATAATGCCACTCAATGCTATTCATTGTGTATAATGTGTGATCGTAATAAACCCAAACACTGTATTGATCGCTGCCCGGCGTGCGCTGAAAACTGAGATTGCAGTTTTTGCCGCTTCCCGGCGGAGGTGTTGATGAAATAAACGCCGTGACATGCGGTTCAATTGTTGTTTCCGATGAAGCTGCAACATCACGCATTGCAACAAGATCAACTTTTATTGGATTCTGTGCGTAAAAAAGGTATTCAACCGATCCCACAACATCGCCTGCTTTAATCGGAGCAACAGCCTTATCGGTGTTTATTTTGACAATAACGCCGGACGGATCGCTTTTTATTGCGTCGAGGTACTGTTTGGAGCCTTTAATCATTAAACCGCTGAGATCAGCTGTTGCTTTCAATTTGCCGTAGTCCGAGTCAAACGGTGAAAAACCGGCCGTTTGAATTTCGAACTCTGATTGCAGCCCGAATTCCGTTACGGGCACTGCACAATAATTCTCATATCCCCAATCATAAAGTTTTTTTGCAACTTCGTAACGATAAAATTTGCTTGTGCTGTTGTTGCTGTCACCAAATTGAACGGCAATCAGTGTAATATCATCCTTTCGGCATGCACTGATAAGGCAATAACCCGCATAGTTGGTCTCGCCTGTTTTGCCCCCGATGCAGTATTGATAAAGAAAGCTCTGATTATCGCCTGTTTTGTTTGAAATCAGTCTGTTGGAGTTTTCAAAGTGCATCCCCTGCGGATGTTGGTTCGTGGGAGCAACATCGTACTCGGCCGTGGCAATTACCTTTGCAAAAACAGGGTTTTGCAGTGCATAACGCATCAATACCGCAAAGTCATATGCCGTTGTGTAATGATTATCATCATGGCGGCCGTCAACAGTAACAAAATGCGTTGAATTCATGCCGAGTTCCGCTGCCTTTTGATTCATAAGGTCAACGAATTTCGGAATCAACTCAGACGGTTCGGTATCCTGCCCGAAAACCTCATATGAAGTCTCCATTGCAAGCGCTTTTGCGGCATCATTGCCCGAACGCATCATCAAGCCGTAAAGAATATCCATAAGCGGAATGGTTTCATTCGCTTTAAGTCCCATTAAGGAGCTTGTTGGGCCAAAGCCCGAAACCGGACGCCAGCCGAGTGTAACAACACGGTTCATGTCTTTGATGTTTTCAAGCGCAACAATCGCGGTCATAACTTTTGTTGTGCTTGCAGGGAAAGCACGCGAATAGGCATCCCGCTGATACAACAAGGCACCTGTTTCGGCTTCCATAAGCGCAATGTAGGGCGTTGACACATCCGCAAAAGCATCCTCTACGGTGACAGGAACCGGAGTTGCCTCGGGTTCATCTGTTGCGGAGGGTTCCGACGTCGGTGTCGGTGCGATTGTTGCTGTCGGTACATCCGTTGCCGTCGGCTCATCTGTTGATGCTGCAGTCGAAAACATCGGCAAAGCAAAAACAGCTGAGATAATCATTGCAAAGCTAAGAAAGATACAAAAAAAACGCTTCATTGGATTTGTATTTGATTTTCACTTCCGTTCACAGCGCAGAGAACAGAAGAATTCCTTTCAATTTAATTCGTTTTTTGGAATCCGATATGCAGCACAAATGCGCATATCATTTTCCTTCGGGCATATGAAGCAATTATATCATTTAAAAAGCTTTTTGTACAGACCCAATCCGCCTTGTTTCGATATAAATTGCATGGATTCGGCAGTAAGACCCGAAGCAAAGCCCCCGCACGCCATTCCGAAGTCAATACAGGTTCTGCTTTTTTGAACCGAGCGGATAATATTACGGCGTAAATATACCTTTTTCTGCTTGACAACGGTAAACCGGCGGCATAAAATCATGTTGCGTGTCCGACCGGCAAAAATACCGTAAATCAGCTGAGCGTTCGATTTATCTGAGCTGCGGCTCGGAATTTTCGCAAAAAGCGGATTCTTCAGCAGAATCTCTCTATCGGCGCAAGATTAAATGATGAGGAGGGTTTTAATAACCGAAATGGATTCATCTTCAGTTAATGCGGCAGCATCGTCTGCCGAAAAAGAGTATCTTTTTACAGCAATGCCTGTCAACAGAGCTGTCATTTCGCTTGCCGTTCCGACAGTTATAAGTCAGATTATAACCGTAGTTTACAACATGGCGGATACATTTTTCATTGGCCAGATGAACGATCCGAATCAGGTTGCGGCAGCAACGATATCCATGCCCCTGTTTATATTCATGACCGCGCTTGCAAACCTTTTCGGCATCGGCGGCGCAAGCCTGATTTCACGCAGTCTCGGCATTGGAAACAGAAAAAAAGCTGCATCATGCTCTTCATTCTGCATTTGGACGGCGGCAGGTGCCGCTTTGCTCTACGGAATTGCAATACTCTTTCTTCGTCCCTGTTTGCTGCCCGTAATCGGAGCTGATTCAAAAACATGGAATTATTGTTCTGACTATATCTTTTGGACAATATGCATCGGTGCAGTGCCCACGGTTCTGAACCCCGCACTTGCGCACCTCATCCGTTCGGAAGGTTATTCGAAACAGGCAAGCCTCGGGGTTGCTTTCGGAGGTATTCTGAACATTTTGCTCGACCCGTTATTTATCTTGTTTTTGACATGGAAATTCAAGGCGCGGCAATTGCAACCATGCTTTCGAATACGGCTGCATCCATCTATTTTATTCTGTTTATTTGCAAAAAAGGCGATGGACTCTCAATTCGCCTTTCACCCAAATGCTATACCTTAACGCAGCACATTCCGGCGGATGTGCTTTCCGTCGGCCTGCCGAGCTTTATGATTTCAATGATGGCAACGGTTTCGAACACAGCCCTCAACCGAATCATTGCCACATATTCCACAGAGGCTGTTGCGGGAATGGGCATTGCCAAAAAAATCGATATGCTTGCGTTTGCAATGGGTCAAGGCATGTCCCAAGGCGCACTCCCGCTCATCGGATATAACTTTTCTTCCGGGAATCGCACAAGGATGAAATCTGCTCTGCGCGCATTGCTCATTGACTGTCTTGTCGTCTCGGCTGCGGGCACCGCGCTGCTGTTTTTCGGAGCAAATGCAATAACAAAATGCTTCATTGATAACGCTGCCACTGTTCATCACGGATGTGTTTTCCTGAAGATTATCTGTTTTACTTGCCTGACAACAACTCTCAATTTCTTTGTGATAACCTTGTTTCAGGCAACCGGAAAAAGGATTCCGCCAATTATTCTTTCCCTGCTGCGCAAGGGAATAATCGACATTCCGCTTATGATTCTGTTCAATTCGATTTGGGGTGTCGACGGCATTGCGGTTGCAATTCCGGTTTCGGATTTTATTGCCCTTGTCGTTGCAGTGATTCTTGTCCTGCCCTATCTGAAGGAAATATCCGGCACGGCACTGCCGCTCGATGAAACGGCGGGAAACTTGCCGCATCGGAACTAAATCATCATTCGCAGCATGACAAAAAGCGGAGAGGTTCACACTGAACACTCTCCGCCTTTCTCACTTGAGATAGTATTACCGGTCATGCATTCACTGTTTTAACGGCTGCATATTACGCATCGCCGTCATCCTGCATGAATGCGGGACGGCTGCGCTTGCGGAACAACATGGTTATGCCCCAGATTCCGGCAAGCCCGACCAGCGTGTAAATGATTCTTGAAACAACGCCGCTCATGCCGCCGAATATTGCAGCAACAAGGTCGAATTGAAAAATACCGACAAGTCCCCAGTTCAGCGCGCCGATGACAATCAAAATCAATGACAACGTATCCATTTTGCTTTTACTCCCTTTCTGTGCTCTTTATTGCGCACGAATTTTGAGCAGCCTGCGGATGCTCACACATAGTATTTGCTTATGTCTCACCGATATACGCGCTGCAATGCAGCATGGTTTTCAATGCGGTTTTTCCTTTTTCAAAAAAAGCTTGACATCAAGCGCAAGCGGGATTATACTTCAACCCGTTCAAATATCTTGTGGTCGTGTATTCGATGAAGTGTGCAAAAATGCCGTCTAATATTTATTTGATTTGTTTGTAACCGAATCAAATAAATATACAGAAAGGACGGTCCGAAACAGAGTTTTCGGCTTTATTATGAATAAAAAAATGAATCATCGGCACAAATTCGCAGATTGCTATGATATGGTCTGCCTGTTTGGAGGCCTTGTGTTTTTTGCACCCGTCGCACTTCTTGTCAGAACACAGGCAGGAGTAAGCGAATCTGAGTTTTTCCTGCTTCAAGCTTTGCTGTCATGCATAACGGCATTGGGCGAAGTTCCGTTCGGACACATAACCGACAAAATCGGATATAAAAATTCGTTGATTTTGTATCAAGCTCTGCTCCTTATCGCAAGAGCGCTGCTTTTTGCTGCATTCCTGTCGCGCTCACTTCTTCTTTTTGTTGTTGAAGCTGTAGTTGAAGGTGCGGCCTTTTGTTTTGCTTCCGGAACAAGCAGCGCATATCTTTACGAGCTGCACGGAGAAGAAGGTTATCTTGCAAAAAGCACTCGTGCAGGTAATTTTTCGACTGCGGGCTTTATTATCAGCACTCTGTCCTATGTTCTCATATACGACAGTTTGGGATTACAAGGTTTGTTGGCTGCAACCGTAATTTCGGGTGCAATCTGCTTCACGCTTTCCTTCTTTATAGAGCGTGAACCGCAAAAAACACGCAATACCGGCGAACATGCTGCGGCAGATACAGAAAAGCCTTTGCCGTTTACAAAAAACATTGCTGTGATTTTTAAAAACAAGCATGCTTTACTGTACGCATGTATGCTCTCACTGTTCGGCATCGCATGGCTTTTGGTGAACTTTTTCTACGCCGACAAGCTTATCAAAAGCAATGTTCCCGTCGAATGGCTCTCAGCAATCATCATTGCATATTCCGTAATTCAAATGCTGGCCGAACCGATTATCAATCGAGCCGTTCGCCCCGGTGCAAAGCTGTCAAGGCTGCATCTGACAGTTCTTTCCGGCATTATCTGCGGTGCTGCATTCGCGATTTTCGGAGCATTGTCCTCCGTCGTTCTTGTGATCTCGGCGATGCTCCTGATCCCGTTAATGCTCAGCATTCCGGAATATTTTATCGGAGAACTTGAAAACAAAATCATTGATCAGCTTGAACTGAAAGACAACCGCGCCGCATCACTTTCCATGATGAACATCGGTGTAAATCTCGTTCAGGTGGTTTCATTCTTTGCCGCTTCGGTATTGACAAAAATCGGAATCGGTTGGTGTTTTGCTTTTTGCGGGATATCTATCATTGCATGTTCTCTTGCAATGCTTTTGAACCGCAGAAAAAGCACAGCGGACATGAAAGAACAACACTAATCGGTCGGATGTTCGATTTCGCATAACTCGATAAGGCTTCTGCCTCTTAACCAAAGCTGAAGGCTTGTTCTGCCGTAAGCAGGGTTTTGAGGCATTTTTTATGTCTCTGCCGAACGTTTATTGCAAACTGCTGTGGCAAAAAGTATTTCTATTAAAAGCAAAAAACGGATAATTAACACCTTCCGCATATCAAAAAAGACGGGGTCCGGTTTCTTTCATCCGCTCTCGATTAAACTGTGAACGCAGAATCATCCTTACTGCGTTTCTGAACAGTGATGTGCTTATAGAAAAGCTGCCGGTCAGTACGCACAAACATCAAAAGGCTCCGGTTGAAGCTTCCTCAGCCAGTTGCAGTCATCACGGAGAACCTTTATCATGCTGAGCGGTTCAGCCTCTGCGCTGCACGGAATTCCGGGTATGCTGCGGTCACACGGGAGCTCAACAAGGAATTCGGAGTGTTTTGCAGTTATTCTTTCAAGCAGAAGAAGGGCGTCATGCGCGTTTTCGAAAGCGAATTCGTGTAAAGTAAATTCTCCTTCTTTTGGATACCAAAACGCATAAGCTCTGCCCGCACAAAGGCTGCATGCTCCCGAAAGCATGAATTCATGTGCAAGTGCTTCACACCGTTCGATGCTGCGCTGCAAAACGCCGTTTCGCTGTCCGAAATACGTATTGTAAACGGTGTTTATCAGCGCCGCATCAGGACGGGTAAATGAAATGCTTTTGTTTTGCTCGTTGCCTGTCAGCTTAAGTTCGGAATAAGCTTGTTCGATTGCTTTTTCATTAATAACGGCTGTTCTGCGTTTTGAGAACACTTCGTACCCCAGTTTCTTGTAGAAATCAAAATCAAAGGGCTGAAGCAGTGCGGCCGCAAATCCCTCACAAATCAAGTCCGCATCAAGCTTGCTCATCAGTGTGCGAACAATACCGCGGTTTCGATAAGCCGGATCCGTGCTTACTCCGGAAACAAAACAAACGGGAACAAGCTCTCCGTTTGCAAACATCATGCGGCTGTCACGGCAGAGCATACTCACTAAATTTGCATTATCAAACGCGCCGAAAACACAATTGGCGGCAGTACGCTCGGCAAAGTAGTAATCAATGAACTCCTCGTCATCTTCGGGGAAGCATATTGCCCAAAGTTTTTTTGCCTGCGGCAATTCAGCTTCTGTAAGATAGCGATACGTCAATTTGTTGCAAAAGTCAGACATATAAATCGCGGCATCCGCTCCGTGCCTTCATCCCAAAAGATTAACACCGTTGCTTGTTCCGAGTCGGGTTGCGCCTGCGGCAATAAACTTTTCCGCATCCTCGGGAGTGCGCACACCTCCGGAAGCCTTGACGCCAAGCTTATCTCCGACCACGCTGCGCATCAGGGCAACATCATGCTCCGTTGCGCCTCCGGTTGAAAAACCTGTTGAAGTTTTCACAAAGTCCGCGCCGGCAGCCATTGCGCATCGGCAGGCCTTTTCTTTTTCGTCATCAGTCAAAAGGCAGGTTTCAATAATAACCTTGACAACGGCTTGTCCTTTTGCAGCGTCAACAACGGCAGCAATGTCGCTTTCAACAAGGTTCCAATTGCCATCCTTGGCAGCACCGATATTAATTACCATATCGACTTCCTTCGCGCCGTTTGCAATCGCGGTTTCAGCTTCAAAAGCTTTCACTTTTGAAAACGTTGCACCCAGCGGAAAACCGACAACGCAACAGGGCAGAACACCGGTTCCTTCAAGCTGCTTTGCGACAAAGGCAATCCGTGCGGGATTTACGCAAACGCTTTTAAAGCCATGTTCAATGGCTTCTGCGCATACTTTTCCGATTGCAGCTTCCGTTGCATCAGGTTTAAGCAATGTGTGGTCAATATATTTTTCAATATTCTTCATTTCAATACCTCCGATGTCTTTTTAATGCCGTGCAATGAGTCGTTTGACTGCTAATCGGTAAAAATCTTCGGCAATGCTTTAAGCGGCGCAACTTCATCAATCGGACCTCCCCCGAGGCATACATCGCCGTCATAAAGCACGACCCACTGCCCCGGTGTTACTGCACGTTCCGGCGAATCAAAGTCAATGGTTGCACCACCGCCGTGCATTGTGACCGTGACCCCTCTGTCCGGTTGACGATAACGGAATTTAGCAGTACAGCGGAACTGTTTTGCCGGAGCGCAGCCTGAAATAAAGCTGAGTTTATCGGCTGTTAATGCCGTTGAAAAAAGCTCCTCATGCTCTCCCTGCTGAACAACAAGTCTGTTGCGCTTTAAATCCTTTCCCACAACAAACCAGCTCTCGCCGGTGCCCTCATTCATTCCGCCTATACCCAGTCCGCGACGCTGACCGAGCGTGTAATACATCAAACCATCGTGTTTGCCTATCACACGACCGCTGAGATCAACAGTGTCGCCGCGCCGTGCCGGTAAAAACTGCATCAGGAATTGCTTAAAATTCCGTTCGCCTATGAAACAGATTCCTGTCGAGTCCTTTTTCTTTGCGGTTACAAGACCGTTTTCCTGAGCGATTGCACGAACCGCCTTTTTGTCCATATCTCCGATAGGGAACAAGGCGTGCTTCAGCTGTTCCGAAGTCAGGCCCGCAAGGAAATAAGTCTGATCCTTGCCTGCATCATGTGCACGAAGCAGCTTTACCCCATTACTTTTGTCAAGCCGCGCGTAATGTCCGGTTGCAAGGAGCGATGCATCCATATTCATTGCAAGATTCAAAAACGCTTTGAACTTTATTTCCGTGTTGCAGAGAATATCCGGATTGGGTGTTCGGCCGAGTTTGTACTCCGAGAGGAAGTATGAAAAAACGCGGTCATAGTATTCTTTTGAAAAGTTAACGGAATAGAACGGAATGCCTATCTGTTCCGCAATACGCTTTGCATCCCCGTAATCCTGTTCCGCAGTGCAGCAGCCGTTTTCGTCCTGTTCCTCCCAATTTTTCATGAAGACGCCCACAACGTCAAGCCCCTGCTTTTTAAGCAGCAAAGCCGCAACCGATGAATCCACTCCGCCGGACAAGCCGATAACAACGCGCCCGCTGTCCGAACCTTCATTGCGTGCAAAAGGCAAGCCCATGTTGCTCCCGTCAGCACTGTTATTGCTTGAAAAAGCAGAGTTCATTTTGTAACCCGCCGCTCCGTTCACTGTGCTTTTATTGAAATAACATCAAAGCCGAGATCTTCAATCGCATTGCGAAGGTCGTTCTCGTTTCCGTTGAAATCAACAGCAATATCGTTAAGTTTTACGTAAATGATTGCTGCATTCAAAGTCTGCATTGCAGCGGTAACGCGCTTGATGCAGTGTTCACAGCCCATGCCTCGGTTGTAATTATATATTTCATGTTTCCTCCGTCTGCCGCATTCGGCGGCACATTATTCGCTTCCTTTATTATACCAGATTCCAACAAAAAACAAACGCTTCTTCCACCCCCGCTTCTGACGTCTGCAAAATCCCGAACGCTCTCAGCGGGCATGTATTCAATTATTACAGTCGCTACAGTATTCGTTCCATCGGAAGATAGCTGAATTCACCGTTCGGATACTCTTCACCTGTAAATGCAAAACCGTTTTTAAGCCAAAACGCCTTGCTTTGCGGATTGCCTTTATCGATGGCAAGCCTCAACTTTTTGTATCCGTTTCTTTTCAAAAAATATGCACACTCGGATACAATGCGTGAGCCTGCGCCTTTGCCCTGCAAGGCTTTGTCCATCATAAACAAACCGATAAATGCAACATTTTCAGCCGGATAATCAACCACAAGATCCATTAATGCCGTCAGTTTTTGTACGTCAAAATATCAGTAAAAGAACTTATCGCCGGCATCTTTTCCGGTTGGAAGCGCAGACATATCTTCAACAATGCTTTCGACCGTGACGAACGGCGGATGAAAGCGGTAGTATTGCTCATTATTCGAACAAAGAGCGAAAATTGATTGTATATCCGTCTCCCCGAGCAACCGAGCGGTATACGTGTACGAAATGCCGCCAAGCAGCTCATCGACTGAAAACTTCTTTATGTCCGGCCTCCGATAAACACTTATCCTTTCCCTATATTATAATCGATGAATCGGTTATGTCAACTCCCCGCCTTCATTCTGCGATATATGCGGCACAGCAATGCATTTGCAATAAGCAGTGATTTTTCGGCAATTGCTTTTTCTGCAAATATAAGTATAATTAAAGAAAATGAAAGGAATCGGTGATTGATTTATGAAAACAAAGCATTTAGCCTGCTGCGGTTTCGACTGCGGCAATTGTCCGTTTTTTATTTATACGGAAACAAGGGATGCAGAGCTCGGGAAGAAGCTGATTGAAAAGTTTTCCACCCCGCAAAAACTTTTACAACGGATGACCTGATTTGCTTCGGCTGCCATGCTGATACTGCATCGGCACACAAATTTTGTGCCGAATGCGCAATCCGCTTATGTTCCATCGGACGCGGGCTGCAAAGCTGCGGACAGTGCAAAGATTTTCCCTGTCCAACATTGACAAGAAGCATTCATTCCGACACTCCGAGCTATGAATTACTTCTAAAAATCCATGCAGAAAATGCAAAAACATGAACTGAGCGTCCACACTTTTCAGAAGACCTTAGGGCGGCACCGGGAAATTTGTATATTGACTAAATTGCCGCAAAATTGTTTCAAAGGCATTGAAACGCTCCGAACCGTATGATATAATATCATCAAGGTAAGGGCGTATGAGGAATGCTGTTACCCCAAAAATCAGAAAGTGAAGGTAAATGTAAATGAAGAAACTTCTCTCCGTTCTGCTTGCTGTAATCTTTGCAGCATGCTCCCTTTCCCTCGTGTCCGCCGAACCGAAAGCGACAGATCCCACTCGCGAACCCGGTGTCGGCATGAACGTCAGCAATTTTAACACCGTTGACCTTGACGGCAACACCGTCACCGGTGACATTCTGCAAAATGCTGATCTCACATTCATCAACTATTGGGCAACATGGTGCGGTCCGTGCAGATCCGAAATGCCCCACATTCAGGCAATGCACGAGTATTACTCCTCCACTCCCGAGGCGGATGTTCAGTTCATCGGCGTCATCAGTGAAGGCAACGGCTGTACCCCCGCGACCGCAAAGGAATTCCTTCAGAACAACGGCTACACTTGGGTAAACCTCCGTGCTGACAGCGTTCTTCGCTCCGTGTTCAACACCAGCGGCTATATACCCCAGACCATCATCGTCGGCCGTGACGGTGTTGTTCGCGATCAACTCATCGGCGGCTTCACAAACCAGAACGAGCTGCGCAACTTCATCGAAATGTGGCATGATGCAATGACAATTCATGCGAACGAAACCTGCACCGTTACCTATGTCAACGGTGTAACCGGCGAAACCATCGACACTGCCGAAGTTGCATATGCGGCAGTTATCCCCGCTCCCGGAACCGCTCCCGACGTTGAAGGATATGAGTTTAAGGAATGGGTTTATTCCGGAAATGTATACGAATCCGGTTATGAGCAGGTTTTGTACATGGCCATGGGCGATGTTACCGTGACTGCAACTTACAAAGCGATTAAGCATAAAGTCAAGTTCTACGACGGTGTGAACGGAAACCTTATCACCATCAAGCAGGTTGAACACGGTCAGGCCGCAGTCCCCCCCGTTCATCCCGAGCATGAAGGATATATCTTCCAGGGCTGGGACACCGATTTCAGCTGCGTAGTTGAGGATCTTATCGTAACCGGTATATGCACTCCCGCTGATGAACCTACTCCAGAGCCTACTCCCGAACCTACTCCCGAGCCTACTCCCGAGCCTCCTGTAGGAATGCCCGGTGACATGGACGGTGACGGCGTGCTGAGCATTGCCGATGCTCTCCAAATTGCCCGTGTTGCGTTGGAGTTGCTTGACGGCGATATCAGCATTGCCGACTTTAACAACGACGGCGTTGTTACCATGGCCGATGCCCTGCTCGTCATGCGTGCAGCATTGCAACTTGGCTGATTGTCGAATAAACGTGCTTTTAAGCTGATTATTCGATAATAAATTAACAAACAAAGAACGTTTCTGTGCCTTGTGAGGTTCCACTGAACCTCGCAGGGCATGTTGGATACTTTGGCAGCATTCGCTCTGCCAAAGCTCCCATATCCATCCCTTGCTTGAATTTGAAAGGAACGGAAACCAATGAAAAGAACAAAACTGCTGCCTGCGATTTGCGTTCTTACTGCGCTGATGCTGCTTTTGTCCGGCTGTGCGCATCCTTGGCGAATCGCAAGCAATCCCAACCCCGCAACTCCAATGCCCGACAACGGCACGGATGCCCCTTCAACCGATGTTATAACTTCCGGCGAACCGGCCGACAGTGCCGTTCCCACCGAAACTTTAACGAGTGAACCGGATACTGCGGCTCCCACGGACGGTATCACCGCAGAACCCGCAACAGACTCTCCTTCCGGCAGTCCGACGGACAAGCCACGGAGAAACCGACCGACAAGCCCACCGCAAAACCCACGGAAAAGCCGACTCCGAAACCCACTGCGACCCCCAAACCTGATATTCCTGCGTTTTCAACAAAGGCTATCAACAACGGAAGCACCTATGACAACAGTATGTTCTCAAAAGCAAAGGTAACCATGGTCAATGTTTGGGCAACGACTTGCGGCCCCTGCATTCAGGAAATGCCCCATATTCAGCAGCTTGCAAACAACTATGCAGGCCGCGGACTGAAAGTCGTCACTGTTCTCGGCGATTCCGAAACCCCCGGATGTATTAACACCGCACTCGCCATTATCGGAGGCATTCAGGGCTTTAATCTGCCCGTGCTGCGCAACAACAGTTCTGTGGCCGCTGCATTCCCTGCGGGAGCTTACCCCACCACATATTTCATAGACAGCAACGGCAACATCCTTAAAGTTGTCACGACTTCAAACTCCTATGACCAGTGGTGTTCCATCATCGATAATCTTCTTTGAGCCGGGAGGTCAAGATGCACAACAAAAGAGTTAAATTAACCCAAACGCTTGACGTAACCCTCAGAATCATCCTGCCCGTTTGCCTTATGGTTATCGCGGCTGCATTCATTGTATACGGGATATTCGACGGCGAAATCAATGCGGTTCTTTCAAAAGCCACGGCTCTTTGCCGAGAATGCGTAGGTATCGGCTGATGGAAACAAAAACCAAGTTGAACTCAAAACCAAAGAAAACAATAATGCAGGTTCGCAAAGCGGTTGAACGCAGGAGGTTTGCAATTCAGGCGGTTTTCAGCCTGCTTACGAACAGCTATGTTGTCGGCTTTCTAACCGGAACGATTTACAAAGGTCCGCTTAAGCAGATTTGTGTTCCGGGTATGAATTGCTACTCCTGCCCCGGCGCGCTCGGAGCATGTCCTATCGGCTCGCTGCAGGCCATTTTCAATCAGTCTGACTTTTCAAAAGGCGTCTGGTCGGACAGCAACGGCTATCTGGTCACGAAACCGCTGTACTATTTTGCGTTTTACGTTGTCGGCTTTCTCATGCTCGTCGGCGCACTTTGCGGAAGGCTCGTTTGCGGTTTTCTTTGCCCGTTCGGACTGATTCAGGATCTGCTGCACAAGATTCCGCTCCCCAAGAAGCTTAAGATTCGCACTTTCCCCGGCGATAAGCAGCTGCGTTACCTCAAGTATTTCTTCCTTGTTGTATTCGTTATCGTTCTGCCTCTGCTGTATGAGTCGAATCCTTTCTTCTGCAAATACATCTGCCTTCCGGAATGCTCCTCGGCGGTATTCCGCTTATGACCTACGGCAGCCTTGCGGGCAACACTGCGGCCGGCACAGGCACAGGCATCACAAGCTGGGCGGAAGCCGGCGGATTGACTTCACTGAAGCTTGGAATTCTTGCGGCAACCATTCTGTTGTCCATCATGATCTATCGTCCGTTCTGCAAATACATTTGCCCGCTCGGCGCGATTTACTCATTCTTCAACAGGATTTCACTCTACCGCTACAGCGTTGATGAATCCAAATGTACCCACTGCGGCGTTTGCAAAAACGTTTGCCGTATGGGTGTGGACATGTCAACAACGCCCAACAGCCCCGAATGCATTCGCTGCGGCGACTGCAAAGCGGCCTGCCCCCACCATGCAATCTGTGCAGGGTTCGGCAAAAAGGCTGCTTCCACCCAAACCTTAACTGCCGATCCGGGCGAATCGTGCTGATCGCAGTTTTGGAATAAAACAAAAAATAAGGAGAAACAGAACCATGAAAAAGATTTTTGCTCTTGTTATTGCAATCGCGCTCACTCTTGCGCTTGCAGTACCTGCACTTGCCGACGGTGAAGATGCCGCAGTTTTCGGCACCGAACTGAACCTTGTTGCAAATGATCCCACAGTTGAATACGATGAGTGGGATGTTCCTTACAATGTTTGGAACGTTATCCCTGCCGACACAAAGCTCAATGTCGGTGACACGGTTACCCTTGCTCTCAGCTACACCGTTCCCGCAGCGGTAGAAGGCTACAGCGAGCGTATGCTTTCAAGCATCGAGTACCTCACAAGCGTTGAAGGCATTGACGGGCTGACACTTGTTGAAGCCCAGGGCTGCCCCGGCAAAATGCAGTGTGACTATGAACACGGTTATTGCATGCCCATCCCCGGTGAATACTCCAACATTGCTGTTGAAGGAAATGTATGCACCGTTATGGCTGAGCTTGATTCCGATGTTACCGTTATCCTTCGCGGCACGCTTACCGCTGAAACGGTTGTCGGCAGCACTTCCGTCACGATCGGCCAGTATCGCTTCCCCGCTCAGTTTTCCCTCGGTACCGTTGACAAGAGTGAGGCTAACGGTCTTCCCGCATACAACATGCACCGTTCAGACTTTGATCTCGTTCAGAAGCGTGCGGTTGAGGTTCGTGCTGATGAAACCGGCAGCTATGCGATCTTTGCAGGGCTGAACAACCATTACTATCGCGTTGTTGCAAACGATTCCGCAATCGAAGCATTCATTCCGGTCGATGAGGACTTTGCAGACAACGGCGAAGCAGTTGCGGATGAGGAGCGCGTCGCAACTCTCACCTCCATCGTTGATGAATACAAGGATTTCTTCGGTTTCACTTACACGCAGACCGAATTCACCGATGCAACTTTCATCGGCGACGGAACACATGACACCTTTGAGCTGAGTTTCACCCTCGGCGGCAACGGCGAGCCCGCACCTTCCGCTGAACCCTCCTCCGAACCCACACCCAACCCCAATCCCGTTCCCGCAACCGGTGCGGTCAGCATTGCGGTTGCAGGTATCATCTCCATGGTCGGCGGCGCAGCAGCTCTGCTCAACCGTAAACGCAAATAATCGGATCGATGCTTGTTATCCGATAATTAAGTAGTCGCAATTTAAACCAAAGCGAATCGCCGGGAAGCATTCTCGGCGGTTCGCTTTGTTGTATTTGCAGTCCCGACGGCTTCATTTGTGCTGAAATTCCGTCGCGTTCCGCGCGTTGAACAAACGCACAGATGAACAAAAAGGAACGGCTGCAAATGTGCCGTTCCATCATAGAGAAGAATTTGATTGCCCTTAAATTCAGTTAATATCAGAATCCGAATTTGCTTCCGCCGTATGCATCATCAAGAATTTCGCTTCCGATCGAATTCAGGTCACCGACAGTGATTATGCATTCATAATACTCGCCGTCTCGCCAATATCGAATTTTGACCGTGTCACCTACCGCCTTGCGGCGCAGATAGTCAACAAAAGAATCGTTGTCAGTGGCTGCTGTTCCGTCGTACTCAGTGATTATATCGTCTGCATACAAGCCCGCTTTGTGCCCGGGACCGTCTTTTGTTACAGTATAAACAAGCAATCCCTGCGGTATGTTGTACTTTTCTGCGCGTGCTTCGTCCACCGCAACAACCGAAACGCCGATACCCGGACGCTGCACACTGCCGTTTTCAATAAGCTGTTTTGCTGTTCGCATTGCCTCGTTTATCGGAAGAGAAAAACCAAGACCTTCAGCGGAAATCGGCTGACCGTATTCATCAACGCTTGCTGTCACGGTTTTTGCTGAGTTTACGCCTATAACGTTGCCATCCATTGAAAACAGCGGGCCGCCGCTGTTGCCGGGATTAATCGCAGCATCGATTTGAATGAAACGATTGCGCACACCGTCAATCACAATTGCGCGATCCACTGCGCCCACCATGCCGAAAGTGGCGGTGAAGCTCAATTCCTCGCCCGTCGGGTGACCGATTGCAAACACGAAATCGCCTGTTTTTACGGTTGAAGAATCGCCTATCGGAAGCGGCAAAAGTTCCTTGTTCACCGATATTTTCAACACGGCGATATCGGTTCCGACATCCGAACCTATAAGTTCCGCTTTTACCCTGGTTGAGTCGTGAAGAGTTATCCAAACCGCTTTTGCATCGGATACGACATGCGCATTTGTAAGAATGTATCCATCTTTTGAAATAATAAAGCCTGTGCCTATTCCCGCAAGATTGCTGTCCGTCGGTTTTTGAGTGTCACGGGAATGGTTTTCAACAATAACTACACCGTCCACAGAGTTATCATACAGCTCCGAAAGTGAACAGCTGCCGGTCATCGGCAGCTGTTGATTCCGATTTCCGTTCGGTTCAACAGTCACCAAAGGCATGTTTGACGTCGGTTCGTTCGGAACGGGTGTAAATTCTGCTTCGTGCCCGGGTGACTGGGTCGCTCGAGTTTCGGCCGAACCTGTTATTGCACTCATAATCGTTTTAATCTCCGTAAAGCGGGCAAGGAAAACGATGCTTGCAATGAACACTCCTATAACGGTAAACGTGAATGCAGTCAACAGAATTACACCCGCCGACGGAACTCGCTTATGGATCACCGTTGTTTGCACATGCGTCGTATCGCCGTCCTGCCATGACACAGTTATCGGCTTTTTCTCTTTCTCTTCATGTTCGTTCAGATTGCTGTTCATTAATTGCCTCCTTAACTTTTGTATTTGTTAAAGTTTGTTTTATGATTATTTTGCACTCACTCCGCCGCAGGCTGTCGTCTCGGCGGAGGAAGAGCCTGTTTCAGGCTGAAGGTAAAAACCGTTCCGTTTTCCGATGACTCAGCTTTGATTTCACCATGATGTTGGTCGATAACCAACTTCACAATTGAAAGCCCGAGCCCTGTTCCAGATCCGTTTTTGTAGGTATGTGCTTTTTCAGCTTTATAGAAACGGTCAAAGATATGCGCAATATCTTCTTTTGGAATACCCGGACCGTTATCGCAAACGCTGACATAAACTTTATGTTTGCTGACGACCGATTTTATTGTGAGCAAACCGTTATTCTCGGGCATAAACTTAATCGCATTATCAATCAGATTGTGAAGAACCTGCCCGATTCTGTCCCTGTCCGCTTCAACAAACACCGGTTCGTAATCAAGCTGAGCATCAACATCGGCATGTTTCGCCGTGATACGTGCTTCAAAGGTTATCAGCACGCGGCCTATCAGATCGTTTATGTCGAAAACTGACAAATTAAGCTTGTATTGACCGGATTCAATTCGGGCAATATCAAGCAAATCATTGACCATTCCGGACATCCGACGGGTCTCGTCAAGAACGATTTCGATATATTTTTCATGTTCGTCCGTCGGAATCGTGCCATCCTCCATTGCTTCGAGAAAGCCGCGAATTGATGAAAGCGGCGACCGCAGCTCATGAGATACATTTGCAACAAAATCGCGCCGCATTTTTTCAAGTTCCGAGACTTTGTCCGCCATATCGTTGAAACTGATGCCAAGCTCACCAAGCTCATCCATTCTTCCGACTTTAACTCTGCTGTCGTAGTTCCCCCGCGAAAAAGCCGTTACGGCATCGTTTATCTGAGATACCGGCTTTGTTATATACTTCGAAATTATGAACGCAATAGGAATCGTTATCAGCACTGCACCCGCTACAGCGGCGAAAACATCAATGTACAGTTTGTTCAGCGATGCGTATATTCCGTCCATATCGTAATGCAGCATCAATGCTCCGACAGTGATATTCTCGGCGGTGCTTATCGGACATGTCACCGTGAGTGTTCGAACGGTTGTGTATCCGTCTAAAAGGTCGTAAGCATAGCCGTATTCGAAATTGGTTTGAGAAACAATGTTTTTTGCAAGGGTCTCAACATCGAATTCTTCGCTCGCCTGCCATTTTGATGCATTTTTTTCATCGTAGAAGCTTCTTATTCCAAGCGAAGGGTCAATGAAGCAAAGCTGCAGCAATGCTTCATATTGACGTACTATTGCGAACAATTTTTCTTTTGCAACGGGGCGTTTTGCGTCGTCCATGTATTCTTCAAGGACTATGCGGCAAATCGCATCTGCTCACGTACAAGTTCGGACTTGATTTTTTCTATATAGTGATCGTGAAAAATGCTGCTTGCCATGAACCCAAGCGCAATCAACACAATGATGATAACGGAAAGATATGCCGCCAACATCCTTGAAAAAAGCGTTCTGAGCATTTTTCCTCCTGCTGCACCGCCCTCGCGGTCAATACCGCCTTTGAATTTGAGCAAGTCCGTGTTAATAATCCGAAGCAAATGATTTATTTGTCCGCATCGTCCATCGGTAAATCAAAGCGTTCGAATTTATAGCCGACCCGCCACACGGTTCGAATTGACCAAAAATCGCTCTGTCCAATTTTATCACGCAGACGCTTGACGTGAACATCAACCGTTCTGCTGTCTCCATAGAACTCAAAGCCCCAAACATCATCCAGCAGCTGTCCTCGTGTAAGCACTTTACCGTTATTGTGGATAAAATAACAAAGCAAATCGAACTCCTTCGGTGCAAGCTCGATTCTGTTGCCGTCAACATACACAACACGATTGTTTGTGTCGACATCAAGGCTGCCGATTTTGATATGTTTTTCAATCTCTTCCAGCTGTCCGGACCTTCTCATCACGGCTCGTATCCGTGCAATAAGCTCCTTTGAATCAAATGGTTTGACAACATAATCATCTGCACCGCAATCAAGCCCCTGAACCCTGTCTGTTGTGTCACCCTTTGCGGTAAGCATGATCACCGGTGCATTGCTGATCTTTCGGATTCGTTTGAGTATCTCCCAACCGTCCATCCCGGGAAGCATAACATCCAACAGAACGAGATCCGGACTGAATTCTTCAAAACTTGTAATTGCTTTGCTGCCGCTTTGACAGGTGAACACTTCGTATCCCTTGCTGCGAAGATAGAGCGACAGTATCTGGCAGATTTTCTCATCATCATCAACAACAAGTATTTTTTCGCTCATGAGCGTTCTATCGTTTTCCATAACGTTCGTCACTCCTCCGTTTGAACGTGAATGCCGTTCCTTTCAAGCAGTGCAGCCGTAACCCCGTATCCCGGACGGAGTTCTCCGCGAAAGCATCCGTTGTAAATTCTCCCGCAGCCGCAGGACGGACTCTTTGCTTTTAAAATCGCACTTTTTGCACCGCATTCTTTTACAAGTGCAAGCACGGCGTTTGCACCCGCAATAAACTCGGCGGTTTTATCCGCTCCATCCTCGGTTTGAACATATGCTTTGCCGTCAAGCACATCACTGCCGTCTCCGCCGATTATCTCGCACGGTTTGCGCGGAGTTGGAAGTCCGCCCAGTTCCTCCGCGCAAACAGGAAGTGCAACGCCTTCACGCACCATGCGCATAATCTTTTCATTCGGCTTTGCCGTGCCGTCATACCTGCACGGCCTGCCTGCAAGACAGCCTGAAACAATAATCACTTGCTTATCTCCTCGATAAATATGTGCATGCGAATTCGCCCTTTGCTCATTTCAAAGTGACAACGGTAACGCCGTAATCACCCTCTCCGTAGTTGCCGTTGCGGAACGCTTTGCAATGCGGGTGGTTCTTGAGGTACTGCTGTATTCCGGCGCGAAGCGCACCCGTACCCTTTCCGTGAATGATATTAACCTCACTCAACCCCTGCAGGTGTGCATCGAGCAGGTATTTGTCAACTATAGGCTTTGCCTCGTCAACGAGCATACCGCGAATATCCAACTCCAATCCGACAGTGTTTGCAGGGTTATACTCAACCTTGACATTTGTCTTCTTTTCGGTTTTTTCATTTGAAAGCCTGATATCGTCCAATCGGACGGAAAGTTTGATTATTCCAACCTGAACCTGAACCTCACCGTTCTTGTCCGGTTTTGAGAGCACTGTTGCGTTCTTTCCAAGGCTTACAACATTTACAGTCTGCCCGGGCACGACCATTTTCGGAGGTTTTCCGTCACCGGTTTTCAGTTTCGGCAGATCCTCGGCAAGTTCATTCTCCGCCTTGCGCACAGCGTCTCTTCCCTGTTGGATAATCCTGTCAGCGGCACGCTGATCAATGGTTTTAACAGCACGGATCTGCATGATTATCTGTTCCATCTCGCGGCGGGAAGCGTCAACTATTTTTCGTGCTTCTTCCTTTGCCTTGGCGCGAAGCTCCGCCTTTTCACGTTCAAGTTTTTCCCGCTCCGCTTTCAGCTCCTCGGCAAGCCTGTCATGCTCTGCACGCGCCTGTTCCGCAAGCTCCATTTCTTCCTCAGCGCGGCGTTTCTTCATTTCTGCATCTGACAGAATTGCTTCAAAATCCATATCCTCTTTTTTGATGAATGCTTTTGCGTTATCAAGTATATATTCATCGATACCAAGCCGACGGCTTATTTCAAACGCATTGGATTTGCCCGGGATGCCGATAAAAAGCCGATACGTCGGGCAGAGTTTATCAACATCAAACTCCATGGATGCGTTTTCCATTCCGGGTCGTGTCAGTGCAAACGCCTTAATCTCGCTGTAATGCGTTGTTGCAATTGTGAAACAGCCGCGGGAATGCAGTTCCTCAAGTATGCTCATTGCGAGTGCCGCGCCCTCGATCGGGTCGGTTCCTGCTCCCAGTTCGTCCAAAAGTACAAGGGATCTGTCGTCCGCAGCTTCAAGGATGCCGACAATATTTCGAATGTGGCTCGAAAACGTTGAAAGCGACTGCTCAATGCTCTGTTCATCTCCGATATCAGCAAAAATACTTTCAAAAACAGCAATTTCAGTGCCGACATTTGCAGGCACGAACATGCCTGACTGAGCCATCAAAGTGAACAGGCCGGTGGTTTTAAGCGTTACGGTTTTGCCGCCCGTGTTAGGACCTGTAACGATAAGCGTCGTGAAATCCGTCCCGAGTCTTATGTCAATCGGAACAACCGAATAATTCGGAATAAGCGGATGCCTGCCCCGAACGATTTTAATTCGTCCCTCAGCGTTTGTTTTCGGGCAAACCGCCTTCATTTCTTTGGCAAGCTTCGCCTTTGCAAAGCAAAGATCAATAATGCCGAGGGTTTGAAGGTCGGTGTATATGTCATTTGCCGATGGTTTTACAAGCGCAGTCAACTCAGTAAGAATTCGTTCGATTTCGGCTTGTTCTTCAATTACAAGCTTTTTATACTCGTTTCCGAGTTCCACAACTGCGGCAGGTTCAACAAACAGCGTTTGCCCGCTTCCGGATTGGTCATGAATAAGTCCGGGAATCTGTTGCCTGTATTCCTGTTTAACGGGAACAACAAAACGCCCGTTGCGAATCGTTATTAACGGATCCTGCAAATACTTTGAATACGTTGAAGAACGGATTATGCTGTTCAGCTTTTCGCGAACCCTTTCATTTGCAATGCGTTTATTGCGGCGAATTCTGGCAAGTGCAGGTGAAGCTCCGTCAAAAAGTTCATCTTCGCTCAAAATACAGCGATTCAATTCATCCTCAATATACTTATGCGCAACAAGCCCGCACGCAAGATTTGCAAGTGCGCACGGGATTTCATCCGTTGAATTATCACCATCATTCGCTGTGGTCAGTGGCGTGAGCTGTTCGCGCGCAACTCGAACAGCCTTTAGTGCTTTTGCGATGTTCAGCAATTCTTCACAGCTTAAATAAAGGGCCGCATTCATGCGTTTAAGTGTTGAACGAATATCCGGGAAATCATCAATCGGTGAATAACCCGTGCGCAGAAAGTATGTTTCCGCCTCGCTTGTAAGCCGAAGTTCTGCATTAACATCATCAAATTCCGTCTGCGGCCGAAGCTCATCTGCAAGCTCACGACTCACGCAGCAGCCGCAATGCATATGCAGTTTCTTAAGAATTTTATCATATTCAAGTGTTTTCAGCACTTTATCCGTAATCATTTTTATCCTTTCAGACATACAGTCTATCTCGTCTTCATTCCACCTTCCGCACCCAATGACCGCGAGTCGAGTTGGGATACTGCGTTTGTCGTTTTCCGTTCATTGCTTCGTTTGCAGCAGCAATTCGTTCGGTAACTTCGTCAATTTGTTCCCCAACGAAGTTGAGTACATATCCTGCCGTTTGAGGAATTCTGTCAAACAAATCTATCAAATCTGTCGTGCGGCAATTCAGCATTCGAACAAGGCAGTTATCGGGATAACGGATGTTGACCAACGGGAAAACCCTTCCCGCTTCATCCGTGACGGCGCCTGCAATTCCCATGCAGTTTTGACAGCCTTTGTGCTCCTTTATCGGGCAATGCAGCAGCTGCATAAGCGGAGTTCTGCCGTGTATGCCGATAATCATTCTGCCAGCAAGAGCAGAATGCTCTGCAATTGACGCAAGCTGCACCCCGGTCAGTTCGGGCGAAGGCATTATATAATCATATCCCAACTCTGTCAGACATTTCATTGTAAAGCTGTTCATTGCATTCATGCCGATGCCTGCAATTCGAATAAATCCATCACTCAACGGAGCATGTTTTTTGCAGTTTTTTTCGTTTTGCATTGCATCGAACTCCGCCGAATCGTTTTTAAAATAATCGAAGAAGGCGATTTGACCGATATTATTTGTTTCAATGCCGTCAAAAGCACCTGATTCGGCAAACAACCTGAAGCATTGATGCTGTTTTTCGGTGATAATGACATTCGGAAGCGCAAGAAGCAGCCTCTGCCCGTTTGCAAACTTTTCTTTGAGCTTCAAAAGCCCGTTTATCTGCGTTGCGTTGTCATCAAATGTACACGGTTCAAATGCAATAAACTCCGCTCCCGCTTTTGCCGCAGCTTCGGCAGCCATAACATTTGACACCCTTGCATACAGGAATCCCGCTGAATATACTTGCCTGTCCGCCGTAATACGGATATTTCGCACATCTGCTGCCGCCGTTTCATCAAATACCGGAACCGTGTTGCGTACATGATACATGTTGAGCATTTCGTTTATACATTCCCTGCGCAACGCATTCAACTCCGCGGCCGAAATATAGCAATCGGGATTCATCCGCACGGTGCATTTTTGTGCAACGAACGGGGTATTCCCGAGTTTTTTCAATCGTTCCGCGTACAATTCCGCCTGCTGCGGCTTGCTTGCCGTCTGCACAACAGCACCCGACATTGAAACAGCATGTTCTCCATCGGCAATGTTCAGCTGTGCCGCGCTTCCGACGGATAGTGTAAGCGTCATGTCAACCTCGCGCCTGCGATTCTCTCCCTGTATGCTTTGTCTGGCGGCAGCCAAGGCAGCTTTATCCGGTTTGCTGTTTCCGACTCGATCCGTTTTAACCGAGTCGCGGTACAGATGCGATGTGTTAAAGTCGCCTCTGTTAAAAAAAGCAAAGAGTTCCTGCTTCAGCCTTGCGATTGTTGATGCATCGGCCCCGTCAAGTGCCGCACGATAACAGCGCGTTACCGCTGCAACATATTCAGGCTTTTTCATCCTGCCTTCAATTTTGACACATGCCACGCCCGCTCTTTGCAATGCATTCAGGTGCTCAATCATGCATATATCGTTCGGTGACAAGCAAAAATCTTTATCGGACGGTCGACCGAAAATGCTTGCGTTCTTTCGACAAGGCTGAGCGCATGTGCCTCTGTTGCCGCTGCGCTCACCGGACATCGAGGAATACAGACAGCTTCCGGAAAAGCTCATGCACAGTGCACCGTGCGCGAAGGTCTCAAGTTCAATATCGCAGTTATTCGAAAGGTATTTTATCTGAGCAAGGCTTGTTTCGCGTGCAAGCACCGCACGGGTCAGCCCTATGCGTTTGCAGTATTGAAGCCCGCCTAAGTCATGAATACCCATTTGAGTGCTTGCGTGAAGCGTAAGCTCCGGCAGATTACGGCGAATGAGCCCGGCAAGCCCCAGATCCTGCACAAGCACGGCATCAACTCCGATTCGATAAAGCTGCTCTGCAAAAACAAGTGCATCACAAAGCTCACGATCGAATACGAGCGTATTTAATGTAATATAAGCACGCACTCCGCGTTCGTGACAGTAATCGACGGCGGAAATAATCCCGTCACCTTCAAAATTGTCTGCAAAACGTCGTGCATTAAAGCTGCCGCCGCCAAAATAGACTGCATCAGCTCCGTTTTGTACTGCCGCAGTCAGTGCTTCCCTGCTGCCGGCGGGTGAAAGCAATTCCATCTTTACTAAAACAATCCTTTTACAACCGCATGTTATTCAGTATTAGCGGCACATCAATCAATTAATGCAAAAACGTCCGCTGTCTCAGCCGCCGACAAGCGTGCCGGATTCCGCTGCTGTTTCGGCAGTGTTTTCAATTGTGCTGCCTGTGCTGCTGTGAGCAGGCGCTGTGGGCAGATTTCTTTCTGCATTTGTCATCTGCTGTCCGCTTCGCGCCGATGCCATCCTTGCGGCGGGCGTATTAATACGCGGCATGTTGCGCAGCTGAGAAATCTTTGCATCCAAAGCCTCGTAGTTTTCCTTGGCTCTTGCAAGCTCATCCTCTAATTCAAGCATTGCAAGCAATGTGCAGCGCGTTGCGCTCATTTGAGGATAACGCTTTTTATAGCTTTCAATCCTTGAGTTGATTCTCTTTTCAAGTTGTTTGACGTAATCAACGTCATCATCAGTTACTATCCGAAAACTCTGTCCCGAAAGGCAGAGGTTTATGTGATTCTTATCCATACCAATTCTCCTACCGATAGAGTTAGTCAAGATAGATTATACAGCATATTTGCCCGATTTGCAAGGACAAGAGTTCGATAGTTTTAATCCCGTCTTTATGATATTTTCAGCATTCGTAATGCATTATTATGTCAATATAGAATATTATTTCTCATGTCGATATATGTATGTTCATGATGTACACAAATCCGGCATGGACAGATATAATGTATCGGTGCGGCGTTCACGGTTTGATGTTTTAATATTTTTAACGTTTATTGCTTATTTTTCACATTCTTCGCTGCACCGGCCACAGCCGACCGCACAACATTCAATTAAGAAAGCACGAACCGGATAAATAAACAATCTGTATATCAGTTTCCGAGAGCAATATAGAATATTCTGTCCGTTATACGCTCCGGGAGTACTGACAGCGGCGTTACCCAAAAATTATGGTTGCAGGAATAAACCCGTTTCGGTTTCTTTGCTTAGATTGCCTTCGGCACTGCTCCCGCCATGATTTCCGGTTGCTTTGCGTCGCGTTTGCCGATCATTCATAAGCGGCTCCGTGCGTTCGAGAATCTTTCTGCAATGGTTTGAATTACTCTTCGTATTATTTTTACAGCTTCGGTACGCAAAGAATTAAAGAAACCTCTCTTGCCGTGCAAAAGAGGTTCGTCTGGCGTACCCGATGGGATTCGAACCCATGACCTACAGAGTCGGAGTCTGTCACTCTATCCAGCTGGGCTACGGGTACACGCTTGATACGGTTCATTGTAGCACATTGGAGCAAAATGAGCAATACCCCAAAACTAATATATCAAGCTGATCGCGTTGACGATGAGTCACGCTTTTCTTTTTCAAACAGATAAATCCCATTTAAGTCAAATTACGTCAAGGATTTTATACCGCCGCTTTGTAAAAAGCATCCGAATCTGTTGTTCAAAGTGTCAAAACCTGTTATCAGGCTTTCGGTAACCGGTTTCAGCATCAACTGCATTTAAAATCGGCTTTCCGTCGAGCAGGCTTCGAATATTTGCCGCTGCAATCTCAATTATTCTGTCATGCGTCTGTTTAAGATGATAATAACCGGAAATATGCGGCGTTATCAATGCCCCGTGACAGTTCCAAAGCGGATGCCTCTGAGGGAGCGGTTCGGGATCGGTAACATCCAACCCGGCTTTAATTCGACCGCTGTTCAAAACGCGGACAAGGGCATCGGTATCCACGGCATTGCCCCTTCCGACATTGAGCAGTATCGCACCGCGCTTCATTTTGAGCAGCCGCTCTTCGTTCATCAATCCGCGGCTTTCTGCACTGTTCGGCAAAGCAAGCGCAACAACGTCCGCATCCGAAAGCAGGTTATCCAGTGCTTCAAGAGTGTGCAGCTCATTCACAAAATCCGGTTTTGCAGCTTTGCTGCGGCGTATTCCGATGCAGTACGCACCGAGTTTTTTGCATCGCAGTGCAAATTCTCCCCCGATATCGCCAAGCCCGACAACGAGAACTTTTGCATTTTCTATGCTTTCAACGTTCCCTTCATCGCGCCAAAGTCCCTTGTTCTGATTGTCGCGATAGACATCAAGCTTTTTCATCAACACCAAAAGCATTCCAAGCATATGTTCACTGATTGCAAGTCCGTATGCACCGCTTGCGTTTGCAAGTTCAGCTCCCGCAGGAAGTTTACCCGCATAGGCGTCCGACCCGGCCATGTTAAGCTGCAAAAGCTTCAGCCGTGTGCATTCCGGAAGAATATCGACAGGGATATTGCCGACAACAACATCTGCGGACTTAATCATTTCGCGGTCCAATTCAAACGGGTCTTTTGCGCTTCTTTCATCGGCTCCGTTCAACACTCGGGCGAATTCGAAATTGCCTTCCGGGCAGGAAGCTTTAAGTGTATTGATATGTTCCTGCGTAACAGGCATTGCAACATAAATATTCATAAAAACATGATTCCTTTCGAACCGAGTCATTCACTCTTCTCAGTGTATTTTACTCGATTGCTGCGGAAAGTCAATATGTTGCCGAACAATGTATATATTTACAAAATGGGGTTGTAAATATCCTGTTGCAGTGTTAAAATGCTTTAGCTGTACAGTGGGATGAAAGTTCATCCTTCCGAAAGCATCAAAAACAACGGAGGACTGTGTTCAAATGAGTGAAAAAAAAGCTGAAAAGCTTAAAATCGACCCCAAAACATTGCTTATCGATGTTCTGTATGACATAATCGGCAGCGTTCTTTACGGTGCAGGCATGTATACTTTTGCCGTTTCTTCAAATTTTGCACCCGGCGGCGTTTCGGGTCTTGCAATTCTTGTCAATTATATAACGGGCGGCAAAATTCCGATCGGACTTTGCACTGTCATTATCAATATTCCGATCATTCTTATCTGCATTCGAACTCTCGGCAAGATGTTCTTCCTGCGGTCGGTAAAGACGATTCTTATTTCTGCCGTTATCGTGGACTATATTATGCCGCTCCTGCCGACATACACGGGAGAGCCGATTTTGGCTGCAATTTTCGGCGGCATACTCGCAGGCGCCGGGCTTGCATTCATTTATATGCGCGATTCTTCAACCGGCGGTTCAGACTTTGTCATTCTTGCAATTCGCAAAAAGAATCCCCAGCTTTCAATAGGGAGCATATCCCTCGCTGTTGACGGTGTTATCATTATGCTCGGTTGGATCGTTTACGGCAACATAAACGCCGTCCTGTACGGCATGATAATGACTATCGGATACAGCCTGATAGTCGACAAGCTGATGTATGGTATCGATTCCCGCAAACTTCTTATCATTGTCACTTCCAACGGAGACAATGTTGCAAGGCGCATCGGCGAAGAGATTGAACGCGGAGTCACCGTTGCAGACGGCAAAGGCGCATACACCGGCAACAGTAAGCAGATCCTGTTCTGCACGTGTTCAAAAGCCGAAGTTTTCAGCATTAAGCGTATTGCGCATGAATGTGACAGCAAGGCTTTTGTCATGATAACATCCGTTGATGCCGCATACGGCGAAGGATTCAAGGAGCACGACGACTGATTCCCTGCCCGGCATTCTCTTTTAATTACTCTCCGAATCCGGTTGAAAAAGCACCGCTGCAGGGGTATAATACCGTTGGAATCATTTTTGAAAGGATGCCGTTCGCCATGATATGAGCGCGGCACAATGAGGTATAAAAATGGATTTTTCAATCGAAACCCTTAAGCAGGAAACCGCAGCAGTTATGGAAGAACTCTTCCGCAATTGCAGTGAAGGACATTACACGCTCCGTAAGGGAGACATACTCATCATCGGATGCAGCACGAGCAAGGTGATGGGTTTCCATATGGGAACCCATTCAACAGAGGATGCGGCGCGAGCAATTATGGAAACAGTCCTCCCCTATGTTCACGGCAAGGGCCTTTTTCTCGCATGTCAATGCTGTGAACATCTCAACAGAGCAATTGTTGTTGAACGCGAATGCATGGAAAAGTATGATTTTGAACAGGTTTCGGTGAAGCCTGCGCTTCACGCCGGCGGAGCGTGGAGCGTTCAGGCAATGCAGCAGTTTACCGATCCGGTCGTTGTTGAGGATATTAAGATGCGCGCCCGTGCCGGAATAGATATCGGCGGCGTTTTCATCGGAATGCATATGCGTCCGGTCTGCGTTCCGATTCATAATGAAAACACAAAAATCGGCTGCGCAAATGTCACCATGGCACGCAACCGCCCCAAGCTCATCGGAGGCGAAAGAGCACAGTATTAAAAATCCTGCAAAAAGTATAAACGTATTTGCACATAAAAGAGCAGTGCTGCATCGGTCAAACCGATAATCTTTGATTCAATTATCAAAAACAAGTGTCAGCCCTGCTCTTTTTGTTATCAGAAAAAAGTGTTAAGCATCCGAGAATCAGAGCTTTTGAATCTGTTTATATATGCGCTGCATTCGTACGTCTATTGCTGCAATTTCATCTGCGCAGTTGAACATTTCACGGCTTATGTCTTCCGGAATGTTCTTGGTTGATTTATAACGCAAATCGTGCTCAAGGCTTGCCCAAAAATCCATTGCCACAGTTCGGAGCTGAATTTCCGCACGAGCGTACTCGGTTTTTGAGGACAGGTACACAGGGAGCTCAACATCAAGATGAAGACTGCGATATCCGTTAAAATTAGGATTTTTTATATAATCCGTGCGTTCAATGAGCCTAACATCCGATTGACGCAGAAGCATATCTTCCATATCATAAACATCGTCAATATAGCAGCACACAACGCGCACACCTGCAATGTCGTTAAGGTTCTTCTTTGCAGATTCAATGCTCGTGGGGAAGCCGCGCTGAACAAGTTTGTTGTACATACTTCGGGTCGATTTAAGTCTGCTCTCAATATGATGAATCGGATTGCGATGATGATGAACCCTGAACTCACTGTTGAGGATTTCAAATTTCAGCCGCAGCTGCATCATGGCAGCAGTGTGTATATGCTGCAATTCGCGCAGTTCGCCGATATTTGCAAAGATATTGTCAAAGGATTCCGGTTCCGGCAGCCGTTCTGAGGAGTTATCATCAATGTAGTTAATTTGCATATGTTTTTCTCACCCGACAATCACGAGTGTCCTTTCATTTCAGCTGCAAAAGCAAAGCAAGCTTTTCTTAGATTGAATTATACTATGCCACGAATATAATATCAATACCCAAATTCGAATCAACGGTGACAAAAAAAGAATATGCTCATTTGCAGAATCCGTTCTAATATATTTTATTATGCACTTGCGCAGCAGGTTCAAGAATGATATAATAGATTGAAGTAAAAAGATGCTTTGAATTTTGCAATGCAGCTTTTTGTGTGCCTGATACTGCCCTTTCGGGCAGCAGGTTTTCAACTTACCTTTCAGATCAGATACGGAGGTTACCATGAATCGACTTTTCAAACTGTCTATTGTGCTCGTTTTAAGTGCTGCAATGCTTCTTTCATCGTTTTCCGCGTTTGCGGCAACGGATGACGAACTCACCCTTGATATCCGTCTTATGCAGGAATTCTATTCACAACCTTACCACAATGGGGATATCAGCAACGGCACCAAGATACTGTCCACATTCTATCAGCGTCCGACAGAATATGATCCCGACAGCATCGAACAGCTCATGCTGATGAACAACATGACGTGGGAAAACAATTATTTGCACACATTTACTAACTATGTTACACCATACATTCCGAATCCCTGCTTTATCGGTGCGGACGTTTTCCTCGGGGGAAATCTGATTCTTTCCGAAACGCAGGTGAGCGAAGTTCGTCTGTTCATGGCGGGAACTCCGTCCATACATGCAAATAATTGTCCGAATCTTACTGCATTCAGCTTTATTACTCCCGTGTGCCGCGCAAACGATATTGAAATCGTCGGCGGAGCTCCCGTTACCGGGTTCGATGTCAAAGCAAGAATTTCATCCGTTCGTGTTGACCTTGCCGGTTTTGAAAACACATTTACCGTCAAGTGCCTCGGACGCGGCTATCTCGACATGGAACGTGCGGGCCGCAGTGTCGTTTTCCGTTCGTCAACCTACAGCGACTCAACAATGCACAGGTATTTTTGCAGCGGTGAGTTGATCGGCTCTAATGCCGAAGGTGATTTCGTCATTGGTGCGGAGGACGGCATTTCGAACGTCACCATGGTTTACGGCGGCGACGTCAACGCCGACGGAAGCATTTCACTTCCCGATGCATTGACAATAATGCGCTCCGCAATGGGCATTATACCTCAGCTTGAGCTTGATGATGCGGACATGGATGCAGATGACGCCGTTCGGCTTGATGATGCGATTTTACTTGCCCGTCTTTGCCTCGGCATAGAATAGAGCATCGACCTGCCTGCATTAATGTGCCGCACGGAAACGATGTTTTCTCCGTGCGGACAAAAACATTAGGCAAAAGGTTTTATATTTTATGAGCCCCCTCAGCCACGGCGTCGGGGCTTTTTGTATCGAATGCCGAATCACATGCCTTCCGAGGGAAAAGTATTTATATATTAGTTGTTATTCCTGCAAAAAACATGCATATCGGCTTTACAGTTGCAGCAGGTTGTGCTACAATTACAGAGGTATTATATTTCTTTATTTTTTGGAGTTATTTTATGGTCAAAATTTGCTGTGACAGCACGGCGGACCTTTTGAACGAGGTTCACGGAACAAATCTGTACAGTCAGCGCGGCGTTACCGTTATGCCGCTTTATGTGCAGATAGGCGACGAGGAGTATCGCGACGGTGTGGATATCACCATGCGCGAGCTGCTCAAACGGTGCGGCGAAGCAAAAACGCTTCCCAAGACAGCTGCTCCGAGCGTTGAAGCTCTGCAAAAGACATTTGCGGAGATGACAGCGGACGGGAGCGATGTTGTTTTTATCACAATCAGCTCTCACTTTTCATCAAGCTACAGCAATGCATGCATTGCCGCAGAAGGCAACGATAAGGTCTTTGTTGTTGATTCCCTCAACCTATCAAGCGGTGTTGGACACGTTGTGCTCGAAGCCTGTGACATGGCCGAAAAGGGTCTTAACGGTGCAGAGATTAAAAAGACACTTGATGAAGACATCATCCCGAATGTTGAAACCAGCTTCGTTTTAGACAGGCTGGACTACATGGTTCGCGGCGGACGCTGCTCGGCTGTATCCGCTCTCGGGGCAAACCTTCTGCAGCTGCATCCCGGTATTGAAGTCGCAAACGGCAAGATGCGTGTTGCTAAAAAATACCGCGGGTCATGGGAACGCTGCCTCAAAAACTATATCAAAGAGCGCCTTGAAGGGCGCAATGATATCCGCAGCCATCGCATATTCATTACTTACACGGAAACTCCCGACGAAATTGTTCAGGAGTGTGTAAAGCTTGTGCGTGAAATTGCGGACTTTGATGAAGTCATTCTGACAACGGCCGGTTGTACCGTTGCAAGCCACTGCGGCCCCAGGACGCTCGGGATTCTCTTCATCAGGAAATAAAACCGTTCAAAAAAAGCGATTGATGCTGAAAGGAGCATGAATATGAAAGCATATCTTGAACAAATGGGCATTCTTAACCCCAAGGCTGTTTATCGCAACCTCGCACCTGCTGAACTTGTTGAACATGCACTCGAAAGAGGCGAAGGCAAGCTTTGCAGCACCGGTGCATTTGTTATCAACACCGGAAAATACACGGGTCGTTCCCCCGATGATCGTTTCATCGTTGATGAACCTTCCGTGCATAATCTTATTGACTGGGGCAAGGTGAATGTGCCGATCAGCAGTGAGAAAGCAGATGCAATCTATGTTAAAATGTGTGCATATATGCAAAACCGCGAAGTTTTTGTTGTTGATGGCTTTGTCGGTGCAGATCCGCAATATGCGCTTCCCGTTCGTGTTGTCTGCGAAAACGCAGCAAGCGCATTGTTTGCAACTCAGGCATTTGTTCGCCCCTCAAAGGAGCAGCTCGATACTTTCGTTCCCGGTTTCACCGTTCTCTGCACACCGGGATTCAAGTGTTCCCCCGCTGCTGACGGTGTGAATTCCGAAGCGGCAATCATACTTGATTTCGAAAAGCATCGTGTAACAGTCGCCTGCTCGCTTTACAGCGGCGAAATCAAAAAAGGCATGTTCTCCGTTATGAATTTTCTCATGCCGCAAAGGGGTGTTTTCCCCATGCACTGCTCTGCAAACATCGGTGACGACGGCGATGCTGCGCTGTTCTTCGGACTCAGCGGAACCGGCAAAACAACGCTTTCCGCCGATCCCGATCGTTGGCTGATCGGCGATGACGAACACGGTTGGTCCGATAACGGCGTTTTCAATTTTGAAGGCGGCTGCTATGCAAAATGTATCAACCTTTCAAAGGAAAACGAACCCGAGATTTGGGATGCAATAAAGTTCGGTACGCTTGTCGAAAACGTCATTATGGACGATGCCCGCAAACTCGACTTTGCGGATTCCTCAATAACCGAAAATACACGTGCCGCCTATCCGGTTGAGTATATTCCCAACTGTGTGATTCCCGGCATGGGCAATCACCCCAAAACCGTCATATTCCTGACAGCTGACGCCTTCGGTGTTTTGCCGCCGATTTCAAAGCTTACAAAAGATATGGCAAAGTACCACTTTGTTTCCGGTTACACAAGCAAGCTTGCTGGAACCGAACGCGGCATTAAGGAACCGCAGGCGACCTTCTCAACCTGCTTCGGTGCGCCTTTCCTTCCGATGCATCCTTCCGTATATGCAGAAATGCTTGGTAAGAAAATCGATGAACATAACGCAAACGTGTTCCTTATCAACACAGGCTGGTCCGGCGGCCCTTACGGTGTCGGCAGCCGCATGAAGATAAAATACACACGCGCAATGGTCACTGCCGCACTTGAAGGCAAACTGAACGATGTTGAATATAAGCTTCACCCCATCTTTAACGTACTCGTTCCCCAAACTTGCCCCAACGTTCCCGCCGAGGTTCTTAACCCGCGCGACATGTGGGCCGATAAGGATGCCTACGATGAACAGGCCAAAAAACTTGCTGCAATGTTCATAAAGAATTTCAGCAAATATAACAACATGCCCGAAAACATCATTAATGCAGGCCCCAAACAGATGTTGGATTAATTACTGACTGCTTTTGATTTATCATTCAGCATTTAAAAGCCCGTTTATCCGTTGCATAAGCAGATAAACGGGCATTCGCATCTTCCGGCTTGTTTTATACTGCTGAAAACATGAACGAAAGGGGTCGTTTTTTCGCAGTAAAAAGGCTGCTGACAACAAAACACTGTCGACAGCAACCTAATCATGTTCATTCCGTTATTTATGAGCTTAACGCTCAATATGGTTCAGCTATTGTAATCAGTCCTGAACGTAAGGAAGCAGAGCGACCTGACGTGCAGATTTGATTGCGGATGCGAGCGCCCTCTGGTGCTCTGCGCATACACCGCTCATACGGCGGGGCATGATTTTACCGCGCTCAGTGATGAACTTGCGGAGTTTTGCAGCGTCTTTGTAGTCGATATGTTCAACCTTATCAACGCAGAACTGACAGACTTTACGCCTGCCCTTCCTGGGACGGGGCTTCATTTTGCGGTCTTCCATTGAAATTTACTCCTTTCGCAAAACTAAAACGGTAAATCCGAATCGGAAATCTCAGTAAAGCCATCAGTTGCACTGCCGGAGCTGTTTGCGGAATCAAAAGAATTTGCCGCGAAACCGTCACGCGCAGACTGCTGCCCCCTCCCATCCTGCCAACTGTTTTGACGGGAAGCGGAGAAATTGCCGCCGTCCTGTGCGGATTGATAATCCTGAGGCGGATAATTTCTGTTGTAGCCCTGCTGGTTGGATTGATATCCCTGCTGCGGATAACTCTGACCGCCTGCTGCATCGCGCGGAGAAAGGAATTCGATCTCCTCGGCCGTGACTTCGAGAGAAACTCGGGTTGCTCCGTCCTTCCCCTCATATGTACGCGGCACAAACTCGCCGACAACAGCGATTTTTTTGCCCTTGCTCAAGAACCTTGAACAAGTTTCGCCAAGCTGTCTCCATGCAGTCACGCGATAAAAGTCTGTCTGACGTTCTTCGCGATTGCCCGAAAAACGGCGATTGACGGCAAGATTCATCGTGCATACGGTTATGCCGTTCGGCGTTGTGCGCAGTTCGGGATCACCCGTGAGATTACCAATAAGAAATATCTTGTTCATTCTAAATCCTTTCTCAAGGTTTATGCATGATGGCGGGTCACTTTGTAGCGCATGATCTTTTCATCATTCTTCATGTTACGCTCAAGTTCTGCGGGCAGCTCGGCGGGTGCGTCGAACACAACGAGAACATAGTAGCCTCGGTCTGTAGTCGATGGTGTATGCAAGACGACGCTTGCCCCATTCATCAACATTTTCGATCATGCCGCCGTTTGCGGTGATAACACCGTTGAACTTTTCGATTACGGACTTGGTTTCCTCCTCATTAAGCTCAGGCACGATAGCATACAGACATTCGTACTTATTCACTTAATTCACCTCCTTATGGTCATATGGCACCGCACTTGCTGCGGCGCAAGGTGTTGGCATAATATTATAACATTTTCCTTACAGGCTTGCAAGGAGTTTTTTCATGTTTTTTTGCAATATCCTATATATTTATTGCATCATAAAGAAAAGGACGCACCGCATGTTGGGTACGGCTCGTCCCGTTCTTTTGTTCCCTTCCTGTTTGGGAATCACGCATGAGTTGCGGCCAAGGACACCGCAATCATCAAGATAATTGCATTTTCTGTTCGGGCAGAGTTAAGACCGACACTGTCCTTCGGATAATTGCCGACAACAAAGCATTTTCGAGAACAGTTGTTGGCTCTGTCCGCTGCAATGCTTTGTCGGCAAGCTTGCGTTCATGATGCTTCAGCGAGCACAGATTGCAAGGCGCAGGATCGTAAGCGCATCAGCTGTTGAAACCGCACCGTCGCCGTCCATGTCAGCCGCGCGAAGCTGAGAAGCATCAAGGTTGATAAGGCCGAGCGCGCAGCGCATGGCGGTCAGCGCATCGTCTGTCATAACCTGTCCGTCGCCGTTTACATCGCCGGGAACAAATGCCGAACCGTTGCTCTCGTATGCAATCCAAAGGTTATTGAGGCTCTGGTGGTAGTTGATGTGGGCCTCATATGTGGGCTCGGTGGAGAACTCTCCGTTATTGTAAACAAAGCCTACGCGAGTGTAACCTTCAACCTCGTCCGTCGTTTCCACATTATAATACGGATACGGAGACCAACTGTTATCCGTGAAATAGAGACTCGTTCTTCCGTCAATGGTGTAATACTCTGGTTCTGCAACCATTGCTGCAAATTCGGGTGCAGCGACGACGTTGCCGTTTTCATCAATTGGCTGTCCCTCGGAATTTACAAGGTAGTGATGTTTAAGAACAAAACCGCCGGAAACATCCGCCTGCGGCACATCGAATTCCGCAGTGCCTTGCTCTCCGTTTTCGTTATAAACAAACCGCGGACCTTCATCGGTGCCGGTTGTTGTGAACAGTCTTCCGCCCTCGTCAAGGAACTGATTGAGCAGCTGGAAGTTGGCATAGTAATAGTCCTGAATATCGATTCTGAACTTCATCGTTATGACATCACCGGGGTTGATTTCACCGAGATTCCAAACGATTGCAGCTGTTCGCCGCCGGAATAATTTGCGTTTCCCCGGCTCGCATAGATGTCGTAACGGACCGCAGTATTCTCATAGTTGTATACACCGAGATCATTCGTGCAAACCGGATTCTTGATGCAGGAATAAACGGTTTCCATCGGATTGAAAACCATACATTCGGTTGCTGAAAGACTGATGCTGCGGATTCGAAGCGTGATTTCCCACGTCCAACCGCTGCCCATGGATGCTGAATCCTCCGAATAGGTCAGGAGCTGAAAGCTCTCGGTGTTGGTCCGTGTTTCACTCTCCGCCGCAAATGCGGGCATGCAACATGCAAGAAGCATAATTGCTGCCGTCATAAGGCCGATGAGCTTCATTCCGAAACTGCGTTTTGAACATCTGTTCATTTTCTTCCTCCAATGTTTTTCTTTTTTGCTTTGCGTCACATCGCGGCCCCGCGGAATTCATTCAACGGTTGACTTTTTATACATTGCCGTCTTCGGAAAAATCACGGGTGATACCGCCTCAGCCGCAAAACATTGTGTTCTATGAGTATAGCATATTCCTCGCCTATCGTCAATGTTTATCGATTACTTTTTCGGAAGATCATGATATACAATCATGTTCAGGGTATTCTCAGCTTCAGGATAACTTGCACCTGTCAATGGAGTTTGAAATCAAAACCGAATCTGTGAAGACCATGCAGATATTTTCTTGGTTATGTACATTAATGCTGCTTCAATGCGTTGCCTGTTTTCCCGCATGTTTCGCATTATCACCCCGAATTGATTGACAGATGAACCGTAAAATGCTAAAATCAGCTTGAATGCGAAACCAACCCGATGTTTCGCCGCAGCAGGATGGACAGGAGGTAATCGATGCAGAACACAGTAATACTCAGGGGACGTGACCTTTTTGGAACTACCGTCGTCGACAACCGTTTTATTTCCGAACTCGTGCCGGATGCGCCCGAAAATGCCGTCCGCGTGTATCTGTACGGGCTTATGCTTGCCGGCGGCGCGGTTTCGAGCCCCGTTTCGATTTCTGATGCGCTCAAGCTCAGCGATTCACAGGTTGCCGAAGCCTTCCGCTATTGGGAAAAATGCGGTATTGTGCGAATTATCGACGGCAGTCTGCTTTCCGTAGAGTATCTTAATCTTTCTGCCTCTCTTCCCGATAAGCGACCCGTTGACAACGAAAACGCACATTACTCAAAGCTTGTTCAGCGTTTGCAGGCTGTTCTCGGAACAAGAAACATGTCCGGTGCGGAATTGCAGAAAGTTTATGATTGGGTGGAAATATTCGGGTTTGAGGATGATGCCGCTCTGCTCATCGTTCAGCATTGCATAGAAAAAAAGGGCGCACGGGTGCATATCAACTATATGGATTCGGTTGCCAAACGTCTTGTTTCCGAGGGCCGTACAACCGCTGATTCGGTGGCGGAAAGCTTCTCAATGGAAAACGATCTTGCAAGCGGCGCGGCCGCAATTCTAAAGCGCTGGCGCAACAGCCGCCTTCCGACCGAAGACGAACTTGAACTATATAAAAAATGGACAACTCAATGGGGCTTCAGTGACGAAGCCATTGAAATCGCCTGCCGCGATGTTGTTGCAATCGATAAACCGAACTTCAAATACCTTGATGCAATTCTCGGAAAATACCATGAAAACGGCAGTGTTTCGCCCGAAAAGATGCGCGAATTGCTGCGCGAGCAGGATATGCTTGCCGAGCTTGCACGCCGCGCATTTGCCAGAGCCGGACTTAAGCGCACGCCAACATCATCCGACAGACAGCAGGTTGAACTCTGGTGCAGCGACTGGTGCATGAATTCCGAATTGATTCTTTATGCCGCCGAACTTGCGTCAAAGAAAAGTACTCCGTTTGCAGAAATGAAAAGGATGCTTTCGGATTGGCACGAACGCGGAATCGTATCGGTTTCTGCTGCACGGGAAGAAACCGAGCGCAGCAATGCAGCACATCCGGCAGCTGCTGCATCAAAGGGGAAACCTGTTAATCGTGCTTTAAATTACAAACAGCGTCAATACAGTGCCGAAGAGCTCCGTGCTCTCGGTGTTGATCTCGGAGATGATGTATATGAAGATTAAATCTGCCGCCTTCTGCAAAAAACTTGAAACCGAGCTTTCGGAACGCAAGCGCAGAACCCGCCGTATTGAGAGTTCCCGCCTGCAGGAGGTCTATTCACGCAACCCCGAAATAAAAAAGCTTGATGACAACCTTGCGACTATCGCATTCGACATGGGCAGACAGCTTATGAATGCGGGAAATTCCGAAGAAATTCGTGGGCTCGCCAACGCTCTTATAGAAAAAAAACAACGCGAGCGTCGAGATCTGCTTGTATCCTCCGGTTTTCCCGCCGATTATCTTGACCCGCAATATGAGTGTACGCTGTGTCATGATACCGGCCGCGTTGCCGGTGGGGAACTTTGCCGCTGCGTTGTCCAGCTTGCAATCAACACCGTGTTTGAAAGCTCCGGTGTCAGTGCTGCCCAAAACTTTAGGAATTTTGATTTGAACCTTCAAAAAAATCCAAAGGACAGAAATGTAATGAGCCGCATTCGTGATGCTGCCGAGGCCTATGCAAACGCATTTCCGAATAATGAACGCCGTGATCTGCTTTATCAAGGCGAGACAGGCGTCGGCAAAACTTATCTTTTGAATTGCATCGGCGGAAGAGTTCTTGAACGCGGCTACTCCGTGCTGAAAATCAGTGCTTATAAGTTGATTCAATTAACTCTGGACAACCTCCGCAACGAACCTTCCGAACGACCCGATTACATACTGCCGGATCTTTTGATAATTGATGACCTCGGAACAGAGCCTATGATACGAAATATCACTATTGAGACGCTGCTGTCCATCGTTTGCGAACGTCAGGATCTTGACAAGGCAACAATTATTGCAACCAATCTTGCCGTCACCGATGAAGACGGAGTGGACACGCTTCAATCCGTTTACGGCGAAAGGTTTGCATCAAGATTCATGGCTCCGCGAACCGCAAAGATCCAGCGAGTCCGGACGCAGAATGTGCGTTTGTCATTGTAATTCGTTTCCTTATTTTCACTTGCACTACAGTTAAACAGCACAAAAGGGCAACGCAGCGCGTTTGCCCTTTCAGTGTTTCATATCCAATGTGCGGCAAGGCACACCTTTATGTTGCTTATTTCCTTGCTTTGTGTTCCGCTGTCCGCTGCTTAATTTTTTCGTACAGTGAAAGTATATTCTTGCGCTGCCAAAGAAGAAGTCCGGCAAACAGCAGTAAGGGTGCAACATACAGCGCCGCAGAAAGGAAATCACCCTCCACAAGCTGATCGCCGACAGCACAAAGCGTCAGCACCGTCGGTATGCAGCCCGTCATTACAGCAAGCATATATGAACGGAAACCGATTTTCGTTTTTGATGCAACATACGGAATCAAACCGTTCGGAATAACGGGAAGAACGGATGCAAAGAAAACACTAAATGCAGGATACTTTGCATCGGTAATAAAATTCTTTTTCTTGCTGCCCGTTTTTTCAACAGGTTTGCCGGGAAGAAGCTGCTCAAGCTTTGCTCCGAGCTTGCGGACGGAAATAAAAATCAGAGCATTTGCCGAAACATAGCCGAGATAGCAAACGAGAAACCCGCGCCAAGTCCCGAAAATTACACCGACAGCAACCTGAATCGGAACGCTGGGAAGTGCAATTGTAATTATTTGAATGAACTGCAACAAAAAACCTATTGCGTAACCGCTGAAATCATGAAATGAATTCAGATACTCCTGCACATCACTCTGCTGACCGTTTGCAAGCACATCAATAAAACCGGGCAGAACACTGTTCAGCGAAAAAAATATTAACGCCAAAACAACAAGTATCAGGCCGATTTGAATCAATGCTTTGATTATTCCGTTTCGCTTTGCCAAAAAACTCCTCCGCTGTGCAGCGCGGCTTCATCAAACCCCGCTGCTTTTATTGTACTGTTGATAATATTTGTTTTATATTGCCAGCAGGCTAATCTTCGTTTTCCATGCTTATATTCTTCGTAATTTCAAGCGCTGTTGCCGTTGCTGCCAAACCGCCGCGTGCTGTCTCACGCAGATCAACGTTCATGAGCCTGCCGACACTCCGCATTGCGCCGACAACCTCATCAAACGGGATAATACTTGAGATTCCCGCAAGAGCCATGTCCGCTGCCAACACGGCATTTGCCGCGCCCATTGCATTGCGCTTTATACAGGGGCATTCCACAAGCCCTGCAACGGGATCGCATACAAGTCCGAGTATGTTTTTAACAGCCATCGCAGCCGCGCTTAATGAAGCAGCCGGAGACGCTCCGCAAATCTCCGCAAGCGCTGCCGCAGCCATTGCAGACGCAGAACCTATCTCCGCCTGACATCCGCCCTCAGCACCTGAAATGCTTGCATTGCGGGCAATAATTACGCCGACGGCGCCCGCCGTAAACAAGCCGTTAACCAGGTCTCTGTCGGTAAATCCGTGTTTCTCACTGCACATAACAAGCACAGCAGGCAGCACACCGCTTGCACCCGCCGTCGGTGCTGCAACGATCCGCCCCATTGAGGCATTCACTTCAGCAACAGCAAGAGCAGCGGCGCAGATTTGTGCCATGTCCCTGCCCATATTTGCTTTTTCGGCATAAGCCATGAGTTTTTCGGCGTTTCCGCCCGCAAGTCCCGTAACGGTCTGTTGATTTTCCTCCAACCCGAATCGAATTGATTTTTGCATTGTCAGCAGATTTTCAAACATTTCGTTTACAAGTTCGTCACGGGTTTTTTCGCTTGTCTCCGCCTCTCGACGAATCATAACCTCCGCAATCGTCAGGTTTTCTTTTTCGCAAAGGGCAATAAGTTCCCTGCCCGTTGAAAATGCATAACTCATACCGCGCAAATCTCCTTGATTTCCCCTACCATCCGGGCGATTTCTCTCAGTTCTTCGTTGGAAACAACCGCATCCGTTTCAATCACCATGCATGCGTCCTGTCGTTTTGCATTGCGGAATACTTTCATGAACGCAACATTGATATTTCGCCATGCCAACAGCGCCGTGACCTTTGAAATGATTCCGGGCATGTCGCGATAAAAGGCGATAATGGTCGGATAATCCCCGCTAAACGAAACTTCCATTCCGTTTATTTCAACGATTTCAATGTTCCCACCGCCGATGCTGACGCCAACCAGTGAGAATTCGCGCCCGGCTTCTGTAACAAAATGAATCCTTGCAGTGTTCGGATGATCCGTCTCTTCCGAACTGTAGTTAACTTTTATATCGACACTTTCGCTTTTTGCAAGCAGCATCGAATGCTTTACTCGTGCATCATCAGGTTCAACACCAAGTATACCTGCAATAACGGCCCTGTCCGTGCCATGTCCGCGACCCGTTTGTGCAAACGAGCCGTAAAGCGTGATTTCTGCACTCTTAATCTTTCCCCGCGCTATTCGGTGTGCAACCAGTCCGATACGAACCGCACCCGCCGTATGCGAGCTTGAAGGACCGACCATACGCGGTCCAATTATATCAAATACACTGAATTCTTTCATCCTTTTATTAAACAAAGCAATCCAAGCCTGCCCGCAATTATACAACGTGTTTATTCTGTCGTTCGGGCATGCCTGCATTGCATGTGAAACGTCATCTACACCTCTTCGGGGGTATCCGACTTTTCCTTCTCCTTCCGGTCATCAAGGTTTGATATGGAACGAATGCCCGCAACACCGTCAACAGGCAGGGAAAAGCAGATTCCCATTCCCTCTTTTGACAATCCCGCATCGCGGCAAATCGCTTCCATTATTGAATTTCTTTTTTCGCGTTCGGTCAAAATCAGCACAAGCTCTTTTTCGGGTTGAATAATCGCACCGAAAAAATGCTGCAGTTCGTGCGTTCCTGTCCCGCGTGCATTAACGACCGTGCCTCCAAATGCACCGGCTGCCTTTGCCGCGCTCATGACTTCATCCGCAAAGCCGCGGTTGACAATTGTAAGTATCAAATCATGTTTTATCATGCAATCCTCCAAACACAATTACGTTTTGCACGCGTCTTCAATTTAAATCAATCAAGTTCGCACTCGCCTTCATTCCGGCCAGCAGAGCATAGGAATCGAGCTGTGAAGCAAGCCCGGAAAAAGGTATCGAAAACGCAATCCCCTTGCCTCTCTCGTTAAGGTGAAGAGTCACAGTAAGTTTTTCCATAATTTCGGCCTGCCGCGACTGTCCTACAGTGAGCATCACAATGTCCTTCTCGCTTTCGCCGAGACCGAGCATTGTGAGCATCGCGTTGTCGGCAGTTCCCCTGCCGCGGAGCACAACGCTGCAGCTTATTCCTTCGCGAGCACACAGTTCCGTAACGGTTTCACCGTCCCCGCGATTGACAATGCAGGTTATAAGTTTTATAGGTTCAACAGCATTGTTTTTCATTTATATACCCTCCGGTTCAAATTCAATGACCGTTACACCGTCATCAACCTGTTTTGCGCTCTTGCTGCGTTCAACACGCATAAGCTTGATTTTGTATACGCATCCGAGCACCTGAATCGTTATCAGCGGCGTTAATGCGACCATTGCAACAAGTCCGAACGCATCGGTTGACACATTTCCGCCGAGTGCAATACATGCGCCCATTGCAAAGGGCAGCATGAATGTTGCCGTCATGGGACCGGATGCAACTCCGCCGGAGTCAAACGCAATAGCCGTGAAAACTTTGGGTGCAAAGAACGAAAGCTCAATCGCAATTGCATAACCCGGGATAAGAAAATACCATAAGGAAATTCCTGTCACAACACGCAGCATTGAAATACCAACGGAAACAGCCACGCCGATGGAAAGACTGAGCAACATGGCACGCTGCGAAATCGCACCGACGGTTATCTCTTCAACCTGTTTATTGAGAACACGCACCGCAGGCTCCGCCAAAACAACAACGAAGCCAAGCACCATGCCTATCGGTATCAATATCCACGGAACGGCCGTTCCCGCAAGTGCACCGCCCAAAAATGTTCCCGCGGGCATGAAACCTACGTTTACGCCCGTCAGGAAAAGCACAAGGCCGACGAATGTATAAACAAGACCTGCACCGAGCCTTATCAGCATTTTCTTGGGCAAATGCAAAAAAACAAACTGAAAAATTCCGAACAGCAGCACTATCGGCAGCAATGCAAACGCAACTTCCTTTATGTAGCCGGGCAAGCCTCGACCGAATGCAGCAGCCACCGCGCCGAAATCGCCGTGTTCAGGCAGGGCGGAAACTCCGCTTGAAACCTCATTTACGCCCGTTGCAAGCCCGAGTATAAGCATGGCGAGAATCGGACCGATCGAACAGAGCGCAACCATGCCGAAGCTGTCATCCTGCGCATTCTTGCCGCCGCGTACAGTTGCAAAACCTATGCCGAGAGCCATGAAGAAAGGCACAGTGATCGGCCCGGTCGTAACTCCGCCGGAATCGAAAGCAACAGGGATAAACGTGCCGTTATCAATTGCCATTGTGCCGGCAACGGCGAAAACAAGCACATAAAGTGCAAGCAGAATCTGCGTAAGCTGAATTTTTTTGATTATTCTCACAAGTGCAAGCACAAGGAACGAGCCGACGCCTGCCGCAACCGTAAGAATAACTGCCCATCGATTAAGCGTTTCAAACTGATCCGCAAGAACCTGCAGATCCGGTTCGGCAACGGTAATAAGCGCGCCGATCATGAACACCGCAGGAATAAGCACAAGATAGTGCTTTGACTTTATAATATGTGCGCCGATGCGTTCACCCATCGGCATCATTGCAATATCCGCACCAAGTGAAAAAAGCCCCATACCCAAAACAAGCATCACTGCACCGATAAGGAACGCAATGAGCATATTTGTCGGCATTGGGGTAATAATCTGAAGCAAAAGTACGATAAGCGTTACCGGAACAACCGACGCGACCGCTTCCTTCAGTTTTTCGGACAATTGTTTTCGCATAGTCTCTCCGTTAATCCATTATTGGGTTCATTGTACCATTTTTCAGTACGGTATACAACCCCCAAAGCCCGAATTTCGTGAAAGACAGCCGCAAATACTGTCAATTTTGTTTAATTCTCTGTGTTTTCGGCATCATTCGACAATTCGTTTCGAACGGACTTTGCAACGTCGGGTTTGTTTGTTATCACGGAATCAACGCCGAGCATAAACATCGCCCGAATATACTCCGGTTCATCCACCGTCCACGTGTTGACAGCAATGCCGTTTTTTCTGCATTTCGGAATCATGCACGGCGTGTTTGCAATGCAGGGGAAGAACGGGTGCAGCGCATCCGCATTTGCCGCCATTGCCGCATTCCACGGATCAATCAGCATCGTTGAATACAAAAGTCCGGTTTTTGACTGCGGTGAAATTCGTTTAAGTTCCTGCATCGCATAATGATTGAAAGATGAGTACAGCACCCGTCCGCTCATTCCGTATTTTGCTTCCGCCTCAAGTGCTTTTTCAAGTATTCCCGGATAGAGGAATATGCTGTTTTTAACCTCAACATTCACAAGAAGTTCTGTATCGGCAAGCAGCTCATATACTTCGCCGAGGGTCGGAATACGAAGATTGCAGAAACCCGAATTTGTCATTGTTTTTGAAGCATCGAGCTTTTTCAGTTCTGCAAGCGTAAAATCCTTCACAAAACCGTGACCGTTCGTCGTTCTGTCAAGCATTTCATCGTGTATCACAACCAGTCGGCCGTCACGGCTCAGGTGGATATCCAATTCCACCCCATCCGCGCCGATATCAACTGCTTTTTCAAACGCAGGCAGTGTGTTTTCCGGCGCATATGCGCTTGCGCCTCTGTGAGCAAAAATCTTTTTGAGCATAACTGTCTCCTTTTCGGGAACAATTCAATATACGAGATGTTCCGAGTTAATTGCAGCTTTCATAACGGGCGGAATAGGTTATGTTGCCATAGAGCTTGTTTACCGCGGCAGACCGATTTTTCAATGGCACCGGCCGGCGGCATTTGTTTTATGCTGCTGCACGCGCTGTTTGTTTTACGTCCCATGCCGCTTGCCGCAAAATGTATTGCGGGCACAGTTTTGGCAACGGCAGTCGAATTTTTGTTCGGGTGGGTCGTCAACATCCGACTCGGCCGTTCCGTATGGGATTATTCCAACATGAAGCTCAACCTTTACGGGCAAATCTGCCTCCGCTATTCCTGTTTTTGGGGTTTGTTGACAGTACCCGTTTCGCTGTTGAGCAAGTTGCTGCATCAAGCTGCGCTTCACTTTTCGTTATAGTGATATTGCAGGCAGTCTCTGTTTCCGAAAAGGCAAAAAAACATGGCTTTTCGCGAAAACGCAGATTAAAGCTTAACCCGATTTCTCTTAAAATCAACGATGCCTTCGGCCGGGCCGGAAAATGCTTAGCCCGGCCGAATTGCAGAACAGCCTGCCGACAAATACACCTGTCAGCAGTTAAAACGTTTCTCTGTTTTATTTAATCTCATCACGGAGCATGGGCATACTCATGCAGCGGGGGCCTCCCCTGCCGCGGCTCAGCTCGCCGCCGGGAATGGGACTGACCTTCACTCCCGCCTTATCTATAAGCTCGTTTGTGATGATGTTGCGGTCATATGTTATAATGCTGCCGGGAGCCATAGCAAGAGAGTTCGACCCCATGTTCCAGTGTTCACGCCTGTATTGAATGGGATCCCCGCCGCCCATTTCAACAAATGTAACTTTGTCAATCCCGAGGGCGCGCTCAAGAATCTTTGCTGTTCCGTCAGTCGTGCAGGAAACATTGATTCCGCCGTTCGCAGCAGGAGTCAGTTCATAGATATCAAACCACTTATGCGCAATGCACGGATGTGCGAGGAACTTATCATAATCAATATGCGTCATAAGCACGTCAAGATGCATATATGTGCGCGAGCTTGGATTCTTAAAGAGCAGCACACGCTCATAGCCGCGCTTAAACAGTGTCAGCGCAAGGCGTTCAACAGCGGCGACACTTGTTCTTTCTCCGCTGCCGATGGCAACGCATTTGTCGGAAAGAGACAGAACGTCTCCGCCTTCAATGCCGCAGCCGCAGTTAAAATCATAAAGCATGTCCACCGCACCTTTTCCGAAATACTCACTGTATTTATGAATATAACGAACGAAGAGAGTTTCGCGCATGCGCGCAGGCATACTCATTGCGGAAATTGCCATGCCCGTGCCGAGGCAGAAACTGATATCGCGAGTGAAGTAGAGATTGGGCAAGGGATCGGTAAGGAAGGGATAATCTTCCTTAATGTAATACTGAATGGGTTTATCTGCCACTCCGCTGAGATCAGCTCTTGTGATACCTTTCGCAACTGCATCGAAAAGCTTATCGTAAGGTACGGATTCAAGATATTCCGTGACCGCTTTTGAAAGGCTGAGTCCGCGTACCCCGAGTTCAACGAAGTCTTTTATGAATGCCTTACGCACAGCATCATCTTTAACAACTTCCTTGAACATATCCTCGATATAAACGACATCCACGCCGTTAGCGCGAAGTATACCTGCAAAAACATCGTGTTCCTCACCTGCACGGCGAACATCCGGCGTGTCCTCCGCAAGCATGCGTTCAAGATAGTCCGGCATGAGATTCTGAAGCTCAATTCCGGGTCGATGAAGCATAACGCGTCGGAGTCTGCCGATTTCGGATTTAACATTAATAAATTCGCTCATTTCTATTCCTCCGGATGCGGAAACGGTTCCCGCGCCAAACGAGATTTCTGCATGAAATGCACCCCGGGCAGCGCAAACGTTTAAAGCATGCTGCCGAAACCCCCGCCCGAACACAGGAAGCACCCGCGTTTTTTAATTTATTTTGCACGCTCATTATATCATAATGCGACGGAAAATGTAAACAGGTTTCGCCCCAAAGATTTGTATCCGTATCGTTGGAGAATCGTTGGAGATGCGTTTCAACCTGAGCAATACGCCCGAAAAAGCACAGACTCCTCATATCAATCGGTATATGATTTGTTCGTGTTTTTTCCCGCTCGCACTCGAATATGCAAAATTTCTTTTCCCTGATTAAAAATTCGGAAGGTCTTTTCTCCGTTTTTTTGATTTAAAGCCGAGGCTTTTCGCAAATCTCCATAAACTTCATGAACAATTCTATTGGAAGGACGCCTTTTTTCAAAAGCTCCGGATTCGAGTATACCTCCAGTTCATGTAAGTTATGTTCATGATACATTTGCTGCATTCTATTTTCAAAATCTCTTCCGTTTTCGCCCCAACGTTCGGCTCTGATATTCTTTTTTGAAAACGGAACAAACTCCTGCTTCGGCGGAACGGCATCGGCAAAATTGCGACGTAAATCAGAGACTTTGGAATGACCCTTTTGCAGGTTGACAGCAGTGTTACTCTGTATTTGGGCAAAACACCATACTCATTTACTTCGAATTTAACTTTTGATCTTTCTGCTATTAATTCTTTATCATTTCCTCCGCTCAGGGGATAAAACCGATTTTCATAACGCGTAAACCCGATTTGAATGTATTCACATTCGTCATATTCTTTGACGTTTTTTGGCAAAGCGTCGCCGTTCGAAAGCTTCACGTATACGATCGGAACTGTTTGCCATGGCTGACATTTATCCGTGTCCACCGTGCAAAGCAGAAGGTACTGCGCCTTTGAATCAAATAAGGCTGCATCTCTTCACTGATTTTCAAAGCGTAAACATCGCCTATTTCCCATCCGCAATAATAGTCCTTGGGCTGTCTGTAAACCGTCCTTTTTCGCTGTGGGGAAAGCAAAGCTTCCTCCAAATCTGCCAATGCCTTTTTTCTGTGGCGATACGTTGTTTCTGTTTCACCTTTCCAAAGTTCAAGTTCGCTTCCGTCTTGTATGCAGCTTAATGCCCGCTCCTTGACCATTGGGTCAAGCCGTCCGGTTTTCCATTGAATATAGCTAATGCCAACCAGAATACGTATCGCGTATCATCATAGTTACAGTCTCCTTCTCGCTCATATTCAGCGATTAAGCTGTTCATTACAGACTCATCGTCTTCTCCTTTGCGAATACGATCCATGTAGGTGTCTTTGACGTCCAAAGCATAGTCGCTTTGGAATATTCCTGTTCCCCATGTTCCCATAGAATTCCTCCTGATTGTTAAAAGTTCATTTATCGGTGCTGAGTATAGTTTACAGTATATCAACGTCGTTGTCAATGAGTTTAATGCAAAGACAAAGGTTCCTCCCGTTTTTTCTATCGATTTATTCGCCAATTTGTCTAAAAAGCAAAAAACCTCGATAAAATCGAGGTTTTCACGGAAAAATCTTTTTATGTTCCTGTTATTGGTGGACGGGGATGGATTCGAACCATCGTAGTCTGTGACAACGGATTTACAGTCCGCTCCCTTTGGCCGCTCGGGAACCCGTCCAAATCAGCATATTGATTATAGCATAAAAATGTCAACTGTCAACAGTTCGGCAAAAATATAAACATTATTATTCCGGTTTGCTCTTGTTAAGCAGGCAATAATATGATATAATTTCAATGCTGATTTTGATTTAACTTGAAATAAAGGAGATTAGTTCATATGAACAACATTCCGACCCCGCATATTTCGGCAAAAGCAGGCGATTTTGCTGAAACCGTTCTTATGCCCGGCGATCCCAAGCGGGCAAAGTTCATTGCAGAAACTTATCTGAATGATGCTGTTCTTGTTAATGATGTCCGCGGAGTTCAAGGTTACACCGGCTATTATAAAGGCAAGCGTGTATCCGTTATGGCCAGCGGAATGGGTATGCCGTCCATAGGAATCTATTCCTACGAACTTTTTAATTATTATGACGTAAAAAATATCATTCGTGTCGGTTCCGCAGGAGCAATTCATCCGGAATTAAAGATTCGAGACATCGTTCTCGGCATGGGGGCATGCACAAATTCGAACTATGCGGCCCAATACAGACTGCCCGGCACTTTTGCGCCGACAGCAAGTTTTAATCTTTTGCAGAAGGCAGTTGCCGAAGCGGATAAAGCAAGTGTGCGTTACATGGTTGGAAACCTTTATTCCTCCGACACATTTTACGATGATGCTCTCAGTCTTTCCGATTGGCAGAAAATGGGTGTGCTTGCTGTTGAAATGGAGAGTGCAGCGTTGTACTGCAACGCGGCGCGTGCAGGGAAAAACGCTCTTTGCATATGCACGATTTCCGATTGTCCGTTTAATCCGGGTCAGGATTGCACGGCGGAAGAGCGGCAGAACACGTTTACAAAAATGATGGAAATCGCACTGAATATCGCATGAGTTCATCTGCATTTTGTAAAAAATCGATTAATCATTGTGATGCGGCTGCATTCGCAGCATCACGGGAACGCAGGAAGAGGTATTAAGCGATGAGCAAACGTATTGTTAAATCGATCATAGCACTATTCTTCGTGGCAGTGGGTTTGAGTGCCGCTCAGCTTATATGCAGCGGCAGCTTTATTGCGTCTTTCGGCGAAAAAGCACAAAAATGGCTGCCCATATGTATTTTTTGCGTTCTCGGTGCAGGCTTCGGTGTATTCGGATATGTGATTGCGCCGCGTTTGGTTAAAGCGTATCACTTTGTCACAGGCAGCATTATGCGGAGGTTCACCGACATGCCGCTTTCCGTGATTTTTGTCGGTGTAATCGGACTGATTCTCGGATTGCTTGTCGCATTTTTGCTGAGCACCTTCCTGCTGAACATCGAGCCGCATTTTATCGGCATCATTCTTGCAGTCAGCGCGTATTTAATTTTCGGAACCCTCGGCTGGCTGATTCCCACAAAGCGCAGTAAGGAAATCGTTCTGCCGTCGTGGTTCAGGCTCGGAGAAAAGGGCGGACGCACGGTTGCGGCTCCGAAAGTTCTCGACACCTCGGCAATCATTGACGGAAGATTTTTTGACGTCTATAAAACCGGCATAATTGAAGGAATCGTGATGATTCCGCAGTTTGTGCTTGATGAGTTGCGTCATATTGCGGACAGTACGGATTCGGTCAAGCGTGTGCGCGGCAGGCGCGGACTTGATATGCTTCAGGATATTCAAAATTCTGCGGCTGTGCAGTCGATTGCCGTTTACTCGCGCGACTACCCCGATATCGCTGAAGTTGACGCTAAATTGCTGCGTTTTGCATCCGAACATCACGCAATGATCGTTACCACCGACTATAACCTCAACAAGGTTGCAACTGTTCAAAAGGTTCCCGTTTTCAACATCAACGATCTTGCAAATGCACTCAGAAGCAGTGTTGCTGCCGGCGAAGATGTTGTTGTTGATATTGTTAAAGAAGGAAAAGAATTCAATCAAGCGTTGCCTACTTTAACGACGGCACAATGGTCGTTGTTGACGGTGCAAAGCGTTATGTCGGAAAATCCGTTACAGCAACAGTAACAAGTGTTCTGCAAACATCCGCAGGAAAGATGGTTTTCGCAAAACTCCGAGAGGAATAAACGCAATTCATCTTTCCGGCAATCATTAAAGCTATGCCCGCGTTTTTAACGCGGGTTTCTTTTATTGAACTGTGAAAAAGCACGGAAGACAGTATCTCCCGTGCTTTTGAGCTTCAGCTCATCTTTTCATTTTAAAATTGAATAATCAGTCCTCGGGATACAGAGGATACTTTTCGGTAAGCTTTGCAACTTCAGCCTTTACTCTTTCGACTGCATCTTCGCCGTTAAATACGATATCTGCAATCAAACCGCCGATAATAACCATGTCTTCTTCTTTGAAGCCGCGGGTGGTCAGTGCGGGGGTGCCGATGCGGATACCGCTGGTGATGAACGGGCTGCGGGTTTCAAAGGGAATGGTGTTCTTGTTGACGGTGATGTTTGCAGCGTCAAGGAGGTGTTCAACTTCCTTGCCGGTTCTGCCGCTTGCGGTCAGATCAACGAGCATCAGGTGGTTATCCGTGCCGCCGGAAACGATGCGAAGGCCTGCCTTCTGAAGGCTGTCGGCAAGAACTGCTGCATTCTTGACAACCTGCTGCTGATATACCTTGAACTCAGGCTGAAGTGCTTCGTGGAAGCATGCAGCCTTTGCCGCAATGGTGTGCATAAGCGGGCCGCCCTGTGTGCCGGGGAATATGCCCTTATCGATTGCTTTTGCATATTCTTCCTTGCAGAGGATGATACCACCGCGGGGACCGCGCAGGGTCTTGTGAGTGGTGCTGGTGACAACGTCAGCATAGGGTACAGGATTCATATGCAGACCGGCTGCAACAAGACCTGCAATATGTGCCATATCGACCATAAAGATTGCGCCGACTTCCTTTGCAATATCGGAAATGATGTCGAAACGAATCTCACGGGGATATGCACTTGCGCCCGCAACGATAAGCTTGGGCTTGCATTCATTCGCAATGCGGCGGAGTTCATCATAATCAATGCGCTCGTCCGCTTCGCTTACGCCGTAAGGAACAACATTGAAATATTTGCCGCTCATGTTTACGGGGCTGCCATGCGTAAGGTGACCGCCATGGGACAGATTCATGCCAAGAATCGTATCGCCGGGGTTAAGAAGCGCAAAATAAACGGAAAGGTTCGCCTGTGCGCCGGAATGGGGCTGGACATTTGCATGTTCCGCACCAAAGAGCTTTTTGACACGATCACGGGCAAGATCTTCAACCTTGTCAACGCATTCACAACCGCCGTAGTAACGCTTTCCGGGGTAGCCTTCTGCGTATTTGTTGGTGAGATGGCTGCCCATTGCCGCCATAACGGTTTCGCTGACGAAGTTTTCGGATGCGATGAGCTCGAGGTGGCTGCGCTGACGTGCAAGCTCCTCTTCCATGTAGCCGCAAAGCTCGGGATCATGTGCCCGAATCAAATCAAACTGGATCATTTTATGCCTCCATAGAGTTTATTGATATTCCGAGTGATATTATAACTCAAAAGCTATTTCTCGGCAACCTTGAACAATAAATATAATTAAAACTTTTTTTGCACGAATTCAAAACAGAATCAGGGCTCATTCAGAAATTCAAGAATGCTTTCGACTGATTCGAAACGATTTATGTGCATCATTGCTTTTCTCTTCGTGCAAACGGATAAATACGCATCATTGAAATCCGCTGAATTTCCGCTGCCTGAAATACTCAAAAGTACGGCACAGCCTGCCTCAGGCTCCGTACCGCGCTTAATTGTCCATACATCGGAAGAACCGTCGCCTGCGGCAATCAATTCTAATGTACGCATTCCGCCCGGTATCCCCTCCCCTGTCATTTTGAGGAAGCTTTCTTTAACAGTCCATATACGGGAAAGCAACTCGTCCGCATTTGCCGATTCTCTCAGGAGCTCCTCCTGCGGAGACAAGATGCGCTTTGCGGCAGCCTTGCTGAATGTGTGTTCACGTTCAACATCAATCCCGACCGGCTCTCGGGCAATTGCACAGGCAGCATATCCCTCTGTGTGTGAAATCGAAATATGACCATTTTGGATTGTAGGTTGACCGCTCTCTTTATATGCATAATCAGACGGAGCAAACGGTCGCCCGCTGTTTTTCATTGCCGCACAGATTGCAAGCTCAGCCGCAGCAGATTGCTCCAAAGCGGAAATGTGTTTTTCAGACAAGGAAGAATCCTGCGGATTCAGCATCAAACGGCCGATCTTTTCGAGTCGAGTCTTCGAAAAAAAAGGCATCAGCTCATGTTTTAATGAATGTTTTTCCGAAACGGAATACGGCGCGTACGAAAGGATGCATATTTCAACAAGCGAACCCTCGAAGAAAGGTTCGCTGTTTTCCGTCGATATGCGGCCGTCATCGTTCAGTGACGCCCTCTTTTTTACCTTATTCAAATTCACATTCATAATATATCATTATTTATTTCTTCTGTCAAGCACCGTGCGAATTGAGCTGTTGTTGCTTTTTTGTCGATTTCGGGTTATACTGTATTCAGGCAACAGCTCGGAAAGCGCAGCGCAGCGCATTTATGTTCTGCTTCTGCATCATCCTTTGCCTCAGTCACGAACAGAAACCGGAGGGCTTCTCATGAACCTGCTGCACATGAAATATGCTGTTGAGATTGCGGAAGCAAAATCAATCAACAGAGCATCGGAAACGCTTTTTGTCGGGCAGCCTACGCTCAGCCGCGCAATAAAGGAGCTTGAGCAGAATCTTGGCATTAAAATATTTGACCGCAGTGCAAAGGGTATGTTTTTGACGCCCGACGGTGAAGTTTTTATTCGCTATGCAAAAGCTATTCTTAAACAGGTTGATGAAGTTGAAGCCGCCTTCCGCCGTTCCGGCACTCAACGTCAGCGTTTTTCGCTTTCATGCCCCCGTGCAAGCTATATTTCCGATGCATTCACGGCATTCTCACTGCTGTTTAAGCCCTCGGATGCCATCGATGCGTTTTACTATGAAACCAACTCGGCAAACACTGTGAAAAATGTTATGCAGGAGGATTATCGCCTCGGCATTGTACGCTATGCTGCGGAATATGACAAGTACTATAAGGACATGCTTGAAGAAAAGAATCTCGCCTACGAACTCGTAGCCGAATTCCGCTATGTTTTGGTTGCAGGTCGAAACAGCAGCCTTGCACGCGCCGGCAGTGTTAAGTTTAACACGCTTAAAGACTATATCGAAATTGCTCATGCCGACCCTTATGTGCCCTCAATGCCGTTTGCTGCGTCAAAAAAAGAGGAGCTGCCCGACAACTCAAATCGACGTATTTTTGTTTACGAGCGCGGCAGTCAATTCGAACTGTTGAGCAGAAACAGCGATTGCTTTATGTGGGTCTCCCCGATTCCCCAAGAAACCTTGGATAGGTTTAATCTTGTCGAAATTCCCTGCAACGAGGAACTGAAAATCTACAAGGACCTTCTGGTTCACCGCAAAGATTATTCGTTATCTTCTTTAGACAGGCTATTCATTGCAGAGCTTTGCGCATCCAAACGCAAAGTCCTCGATGCGCACAGATAAGATTGATATATACAGTTTTAAGGGGCTGTTGCAAAATCAAGTCATATTTGCAGCAGCACCTTTCTTTTTTAGAAGGGCAACTCGGGGAGTGCCGAACATTACATTTTTCGGCTCAAGCGAAGCCGGCTCATGCAGAAAATGTGATTTTTGTGTACGGCAAACAGACCTGCTCAGGTTTTGTTGTTCTCGGAAGGTTATTTCAGGCTGTTTTCGGTTCAAACAGTGCTTTTCCGAATCGTCCGTCAGCAAGCCGACCGCACAGTTTTCGGATATTGAACGCTGTTGCGAGGATAAAAAGGCGGGTTTCGTTGCTGGGCTTCCCTCGGGTGAGGAATCTTCCAAACCCGTAATCCTGTTTTAAAACGCCGAAAGCACCTTCAACTTGGATCGAACGGTTCATTCGGAGAAGAATGCCTTTATCGGTACTTGTTTGTATTTGCTTCAGTTTTTGTTCCGTCAACGAACATTGATTCGAATTCAATCTCGCCGATTTCCGAAAGCTTTTGAACAAGTTGGTAAAAAAGCCCTTCTGCACATCCGTTCATGTTTTTTCAAGAGATCTTGCTATCGTGGTATGATCCGGTGCCGGTTCGTATTGCAGCAGCCACATAAACCTGATGTCGGTTTTGCACGCTTCTTCTATAGCTCTGCTCGAGAAAATTCCTCGCATGTTTGCATATACAACAATCGAAAACATAACCTCAGGGTCAATCTTTCTCCACCGCCTGCGATAATCGGAATACAGTTTTCTGTAATTTGATTTTTCCGGAATCTCGGCCATTTTAAATACCGGATCGTTTTAGTCAATCATTGTTGCAACATTTATCGGCATGACTGCTTGATTTTTGCTCGTTTTCTGTTAGTTTTTGAGCAATTTAATTATACACGAAAGCAGCAAACCGGACAACCCTTCCTGAGTTGCCCGGTTTTGTTTTGGGGACTAATGCAACTGCCCCATGCCGTCCCATTTTTCGACAGTTGGAGGATATGGCGTAATTATTCGGTTTTTCGGGGTGAAAATCGCCGGTTGTCTTTGCTGTGAGCGACTTTCAAAAGTGAGTTAAGGAATTTATACTGCCTTGCTCATTTTCTGAAAATGCCGCCGTTCGGGAAAAAAAAAAGCACCTGCTTTCAGTATCGAAAACAGGTGCTTGGAGAGTTGTTCGGCTTTGGAAGCGGGAAGTTACCGTTTCCCCTTTTTAATCCTACCGCCAATCAGGATAACAGAAAACACAGCGACCACAATCACAGCGGAAATCCATATGGGTGAAAGCACCCATATCCAACTCCACTTGATACCTCCCAACAGCTTCAGCACAACAAAGATAATCGTCAGAACGGATACGATGCCAAGCCCGCCTTGTTTTGTTTTATTATTCATAACAGACCTCCGCAGATGAAAATATGTGGGTTATGATTTCAAAAATGTCAGGAGAATTATTTGGCAATCAGCCCGTTTTTTCTGAGCAGTATCAGAAAAACGTATGCGATTGCAACGCCGATAACGCCGAACACGGCGTCCAAAATGTCGGGGGTATTCCGTATCGGAATAAAACACTCATACCCAATGTTTAATACGCCCATTACCAATGCCGCTGCCGTAATGCCTCTAAACTTTCCGCCAAAGGACAGAACGGTAATTCCGAAAATCAGCATTAGCAGCATACAAAGTGCAAAATTGTTAATATGGTCAAGCAAAAAGTCGGGCAGCAGACGCACATTCGGGACAATATGTTCCAGCCAGCGGCACAGCATAAGAAAGGTGTCGAAAACAATCAGGCACAAATAAATGATAAGATATTTCCTTTTGAAATCAAACTTTGACACTGAACACACTCCTTTGCTCTGCTTTCCAAATTCATTATCTTCCGAAAAGCTCCCTTTATTGTTCTGAATCAATGCAATTATATCATATCTTTGTGAATTTTTCTACTGAAAAGTTTGGGGGAAGCAGTTGCGGTACGGGATATTCCCGCACCGCAGAGATGAAATTGTCCGATTCTCATTCTTTTTCCACGATTGACTCAATAGGCTGTGAGCTGTCTGTTGTGCCGGATTGGTTGGGCGAAAAGGTAAAGACAGTTGCAAGAATTAAAACCAGGACATATACAGCAATAATGCCGCCGACGATGAAGGCCATTGCTTTCCAAACTCTTTTTGCCCGTCTGTTTTTGATCGCAAGCTGCTCGTTGATTCGGGAAAGCTGTTCTGCCAAAGCATCCGGCTGTTCCTCCGCACTGCTTTTTGCGCATATATTGTATCACTTTTCAAAACCTTTTATAGTACGACAAATGACCCGGAACTCTCGTCCCGAACCCTTTGTCAATGGTCTGAAACGCACTTTTTGAAATGCGCTTTTCATTTCACAATCCGGTAAGTATCGTATTTTTTCCTTCATTAATTAAATAACTCATGTATATCGATAAATTCAATACCGTTATGCGAAAACGGCAATTCCAATTATCCGCTCATTGCTTTAGAATATCAACATAAAAAGTGCAGTCAGTCGAAAAATCGACAAAGCCTTGCCTGCCGAAATGCGGACGAATCAATGCCAAAGGAGGAACCGAAATGATCAACCCCAAGATATCCCGTGCAACGCTCGGACGCGCACCCGCTTACCTTAAGTTTCTGCGCGGAATTGAAGACAGCACGGCGAATATATCCGCAACAACGATTGCAAAAGAACTTGAATTGGGCGAAGTTCAGGTGCGGAAAGATTTGCGCGCACTCTGCGGTTCCGGAAAGCCGAAAACCGGATACAAAGTCGGCGAATTGACGGCAAGCCTTGCTTCCTGCCTAAGCGAAAAGGACGGCGGAACAGTTATTATCGGTGCCGGGAAACTCGGAAGGGCATTGCTTGACTATGCCGGATTTGCGGATTACGGTTTAAATATTCTTGCCGCTTTCGACATTGCTGTTGCCGAACCTGTTGCTTCACCAAAAGGTAAATATATTTATCCTGTTTCAGAGCTTGATTCTTTCTGCAGCGAACACAATGCAAGGATCGGCATTATTGCAGTTCCGGCCGAAGCAGCACAGCAGGCTTGCAACGAATTATACAATGCCGGAATAAAGATGATGCTCTGCCTTGCGCCCTGCAAGCTGATCCCGCCGAACGATACGATCATTCGCTACGAGAATATTGCTCAATCACTTGCTGTGCTTAAAGCTCAATCGCTGTGATCGGTTATAAAAGGAGTGCACATATGCAATTTGACAGAATAATTTCCGTCCGCAACAACAGAACCGTTTTTCGAGACGGAGAACTCTGCATAAAAGTGTTGGAAGATGACTTTCCCGCTTCTTTTGTGCTCTCCGAAGCAACAAACATGGTCGCCGCCGCCGAAGCCGGGCTGAATGTTCCCAAGCTGCGTGAAGTCAATTTGCACGGCAACAAACGCCTCATTACCTATGACTATATCGTCGGAAGTCCGATTTTGTGCAGCGACAGGGATGATGCTGATTTCCGCGCGCAGCAGCTGAACCTGCTTATTGATGCTCAGCTTTCGATAAACGGTACACGCTGCCCCGAATGCATCCGCAATCCGCGCACAGTGCCGAATTTTCGCAGCACAGGTACTGCATGTACGGCGCACGATGAACCGAACGCAGCGGATATCGTTCAAATTGCTTTTAACAGTGGTAAACATGCGGCTTTTGCCGGGGATAAGCTTTGTCACGGCAACCTTGCGCCCGAAAATGTCATTTTGTATTCAGGCGGCGAGCTTTATATTATCGACTGGGCGTACGCTTACCCGGGAACTCCGGAATCCGATGCTGCAATATGCTGCCTTATGCTTTGGCTCACATGCGGAGAACAAACGGCACGCGAATATTTCGAGCTCTATCTAAAGCGTAACGGATCCTGCTCTTCCGATGCAATTATGACACTTTTGCCGTTTGCGGCATCCATGCTTTATAACCGTGAAAATGCAGCCGGAAAGAAACTGCTGCTTTCAATAATGAAGTAACCTCTGATTGGTTTCGGGATAAAACCGAATGCTTTCCCGCTTAATCGTTGATTACTTTGAAATTATCAATATTAAACTTAATGTTTCAGGAGGAACAACTATGAAAATCACTGTTTGTATCGGCTCATCATGTCACATCAAGGGTTCGCGCCAGGTCGTTGAACAGCTCCAGTATCTTATCAAGAGCAACCATCTCTCCGATGAAGTGGAGCTTGCCGGCACGTTCTGCATGGGCAAATGCCAGCAGGGTGTTTGCGTTACCGTTGACGACGAATTCCATTCTGTTTCACCCGCAACGGTCAATTCGTTTTTTGAGCAGAACGTTCTCGCAAAGCTTAAATAAACCGAGCGGTTATTGCTTTGTTTATCCGGACAAACCCGCGATAGATAAGGGAATGCTTTTGAAAAGCGAATTGCTCGACTTATTCCAAAAAATGAAAGGAGCTTCATGCAGTGAATTGCATCGCTTTAAAAAAATCCAACTGCAAAAATTGCTACAAGTGCATTCGCCATTGTCCTGTTAAAGCTATCAGGTTTTCAGGCAACCAGGCTTACATAATCGACAATGAATGCATTCTTTGCGGGCATTGCTTCGTTGTGTGCCCTCAAAATGCTAAACAAATCGTTGACGAAACAGAAAAGGCAAAAGTCCTTATTCAGTCGCCTGCGCCTGTTATTGCAAGCATCGCACCTTCGTTTGTTGCCAACTACGACGGCGTGGGCATTGAAGCCATGCGTGATGCACTGAAGAAACTCGGTTTTTTTGACGCTGAAGAAACCGCAATCGGCGCAACCGTTGTAAAAACAGAATATGAACGCATGCTGCGTGAGGATGCACCGGATGTTGTCATTTCGTCATGCTGCCACTCCGTGAATCTTTTGATTCAGAAACACTACCCTCGCGAGCTGTCCTGTCTTGCACCCGTTCTTTCCCCAATGCAGGCACATTGCCGTGACATTAAGCGGCGTCACCCCGAGGCTAAAACGGTGTTTATCGGGCCCTGCGTTGCAAAAAAAGATGAAGCAGAGCATTATGACGGTATTGTCGATGCCGTCCTGACGTTCGATGAACTCAGCGCGTGGTTCAAAGAAAAGGGTATTGAACCCGAGAAAAAGATTGTTCCGAAGGAGGACAGCCGTGCGCGCCTGTTCCCCACCACCGGCGGTATCCTTAAGACGATGGATTGCAGCAACAGTGATTACACATACATGGCAATAGACGGTGTTGACAACTGCATTGCCGTGCTGCGCGATATTGAAAGCGGGCGCATTCACAAGTGTTTCATTGAGATGTCTGCCTGTGTCGGCAGCTGCATCGGCGGCCCGGTTATGGAGAAGTTTCACAGCTACCCCGCAAAAGATTATGTCACGGTCACGCATTTTGCCGGCAGCAAAGACTTCCCTGTTATGCAGCCTGATTCAATCGCGCTGCAAAAAGAGATGTCTGCAATTGAGCAGCGTGCTCCGCTGCCTTCCGAAAGTGAAATCAAAGAGATTTTGCTTCAAATGGGAAAGAAGCAATCTTCCGATGAATTGAACTGCGGCTCCTGCGGCTACAACACATGTCGTGAAAAAGCCGTTGCAATCTATCAGGGCAAGGCGGAAGTCTCCATGTGTCTTCCCTACCTGAAAGAAAAAGCAATGAATTTTTCCGACAGCGTAATAAACAACATTCCTCTCGGCATTCTTGTGCTTAACGAAAAGCTCGAAGTGCAGAATATCAACAACGCTGCACTGAGAATCATGAATATGCGTCGTGCCGAGGATATCATGGGCTGCAACGTCGTTCGCATTCTTGAACCCGGTGATTTTGCATCGGTTCTCGAAACGGAGCGAAGCATACGTTCAAAGCCCTGCTACCTTGCGGAATACGGGCGTCATGTTGAAGAAACCATCATTTACGACAGGGAATATCGTTCTCTTCTGTGCATTCTGCGCGATGTTACCGAGGCGGAAACCATGCGCCGTCAAAAAGACGAAGCAAGGCGGAAAACCGTTGAAATTGCCGATCAGGTTGTTGACAAGCAAATGCGCATCGTTCAGGAAATAGCAATGCTGCTCGGCGAAACCGCCGCCGAAACAAAGATTGCACTTACAAAGCTGAAAGAGGTAAGTGCAAATGAATGATCTGTGCGTTGATGTCGGCTTCAACAGTCTTATAAAAAAGAACGAAGTGCTGTGCGGCGACAATGTAAGCACGATCACATGCGAAGACGGCACATTTATTGCTGTGCTTGCAGACGGCTTGGGCAGCGGTGTTAAGGCTTGCATCCTGTCCACATTGACTTCAAAGATCATTTCAACAATGGTCTCCGAAAATATCGATATTTCGGAATGTGTCAAAACCATCGCCGCAACGCTCCCTATCTGCCAGGTGCGCGGGCTTGCCTATTCAACCTTCACGATATTGAAGATTCTTCCGACGCAAGAGGCGGAGATATTTCAATACGATAATCCTGACGTCATCTTTATGCGCGACGGGAAGAATGTTGAGCTGCCCTATGTCAGCATGAACATTGACGGCAAAGAGATAACCCATACAAAGGTTAAACTTCTTGAGAACGACACTTTCATTCTTATGAGCGATGGTGTAATTCATGCCGGCGTGCAGGCAGGCGGAATGTCTTATGCCTTCGGGTGGGAACGCGAAAACATTGTTGACTACATGGAAATTTTTTCGGATGTGGGTTTCTCTGCAAAAACGCTGTGCTCCATACTGCTTGATGAATGCTACGCAAAGTATTCGGGATCTCCCGGCGACGACTCAACCGTCTGCGTTGTCAAACTCCGCAAGCGCAACCAAGTCAACCTTTTGATCGGACCGCCCGAAAATCCGGACGATTGCGACAGGATGATGTCTCTGTTCTTTTCAAAAGGCGGCAAGCATATCGTTTGCGGCGGAACAACAAGCAAAATTGCCGCAAAGTACCTCGGCAAACCGCTCAAGGTCAGTCTGGATTCGGGCGACGATCCGAGCATTCCGGCAAAAGGGGAAATCGAAGGTGTCGATCTCGTTACCGAAGGCGTTATAACCATGAACCGTGTGCTTGAATATGCCAAGGATCATATCGGCGAAAATGCACTCTACGGTGACTGGAGCTACAAGCGCGGAGGAGCCGCCGAGATTGCAAGGATGCTTTTTGACGAAGCGACGGATATAAACTTCTATGTCGGAAGAGCCGTAAATCCCGCACATCAGAACCCTGATCTGCCGATTAACTTCAACATTAAGATGAACCTTGTAAATGAGCTTGCGGAATGTCTCAAAAAAATGGGCAAGCGCATTAAGGTCAGCTACTTTTAATAAATAATTAATTAACCAACTTGGAGGAATATATGCGAAAGTTTGATACACAGGTTCAGTTTTTGAAATATAAAGTCTTGCGGGAGACTGCAAGACTTGCCTGGAAGGACACGCTGACGGAAAATCTTCTGGATTTGCCGAAGATCATTTCCCCCGGCAACACACCGTCAATCCGCTGCTGCATCTATAAGGAACGTGCAATACTCGGAGAACGCATCAAAATCGCAATGGGCGGAGACAAAACAAATCCGAATGTTATCGAGGTTATGGATATTGCCTGCGATGAATGCCCTGTCGGCGGATATGTAGTCACGGACTCCTGCCGCGGCTGCCTTGCTCATCGCTGCGAAGATGCATGCCCGCGCAATGCAATAACTTTCGATGACAAAAACCATACAGCGCATATCGATAAGCAGAAATGCGTCAACTGCGGTGCATGCGCAAAGGTCTGTCCTTACACCGCGATTGCCAACCGCAAACGTCCCTGCGAAAATGCCTGCAAAATCAAGGCTATTTCCATGGGAGAAAACTCTGCTGCGCACATCGATAACTCAAAGTGCATCTCCTGCGGTGCATGCGTTTATCAGTGTCCGTTCGGCGCGATCATGGATAAATCATTTATCCTTGACGCGATTGACATCATCAAAAAGAGCGAAGAAAATACCAACTATAAGACGTTTGCGGTTGTTGCACCCAGTATTTCGAGCCAGTTTACCTATGCAAAACTCGGACAGGTTATCACAGGGCTCAAAAAACTCGGTTTCCATACCGTTATTGAGGCTGCTCTCGGAGCGGATATGGTTGCAATGACCGAATCTGCGGAACTTGTTGAAAAGGGTTTCCTGACAAGCTCATGCTGCCCCGCATTCGTGAGTTATATTAAAAAATCCTTCCCTGATCTGATTCCGTTGATTTCACACAATCCGTCTCCCATGGCGGCAATTGCAAAATATCTGAAAGAGACGGATTCTCCCTGCAAGGTTGTGTTCATTGGGCCCTGCACGGCGAAAAAAGCGGAAGCGCAGCTTGAGGGCGTCAAGTCCTATGTTGACTGCGTGCTGACGTTTGAAGAGCTGCAGGCGTTGTTTGACAGCAAGGATATCGACATCACTGCCCTTGAAGAGGATGTTCTTGACAATGCTTCCTATTTCGGCAGGATTTTTGCCCGCAGCGGCGGTCTTGCGGATGCTGTTGCCGAAGCACTCAAAGAAACCGGACATGAGGATTTCGCACTCAACCCCATAGCCTGCGACGGAATCGAAGCCTGCCGTGCGGCGCTGATGAAAAAGTCCCGCGGTCTGCTTAAGGAGAACTTCATCGAGGGTATGGCTTGCTCCGGCGGTTGTATCGGCGGCGCAGGCTGTCTGACACACGGTGAAAAGAATAAGGCCGAGGTTGACAAGTACGGTAAAGAAGCATACGAAAAAACAATTTCGGATGCGGTTTCCATACTTAAGAAAAATTAATTCAACGCACAATCAACAATTGAGTTTTTGTTGATCCAAACGTAAAACGGACATGCTCGCCGGAAAGTGAGCACGTCCGTTTTTATTTTTCATGTGATTTCATGTGATTGAATCGTGAATCATTTCAACGCCCCGATTCAGCAAGGATTATCCAAGGTATTCTTTTGCATCCTCTTCGCCGGAAAGAACACGAATTGCGCTGCCTGCGAGCGCATCAAGTTCGCTTTCACCGGGATAAACGCATATCGGAGCAATAAATGAAACCATATCCGAGATGTACTTGCAGAGAGGCTTGCTGTATGCAAGGCCGCCGGTCAGCAGGATCGCTTCAACATTGCCTTTAAGCACGGTTGCCATTTCGCCGATCGTTTTAGCAACATTATACCCGAGAGCCTCGAAAACCATCTTTGCCTTCTCATCTCCGGCGAGCATAGCGTTTTCAACATCGAGAGCAGAATTTGTGCCCATGTGCGCAACAAATCCGCCGGTCTTTGAGCAGAAGCCGTAAAGCTGTTCTTTTGTATAATCACCGCTGAAGCACATATCGAGAACGAGTTTCATGGGAATTGAACCTGTGCGTTCGGGGCTGAACGGGCCTTCACCTGCGATTGCATCGTTAACGTCAATAACAACACCCTTTTCAGACGCCGCAACACTGATGCCGCCGCCCATATGTGCAACGATAAGGTTCGTGTTGTTGTAATCTTTTTCATGTTCCTTGCAGTATTTCCTTGCAGTTGCCTTAATGTTGAGGCAATGGAAAACGCAGGTGCGCTCTACATCGGGCAGACCTGTTACACGCGCAATGTCATTCCTTTCGTCAACAACAACAGGATCGGCGATAAAGCAAGGCTTTCCGTATTCTTCACCAAGTTCATGGGCAAAGATTCCGCCGAGAGCGGAAGCATGACGGCTTGCACTGGGCAAATGGTAGAGATCGTCAAGAAGTTTTTCGTTGATCGTGTAGACACCGCTCTTAAGAGGACGAACAATGCCTCCCCTGCCGACAAATGCATCCATTGTCGCAAGGTCAATATTCTCTTTTGCAAGCAGATCTTTGATAAGCTTCATGCGCATGGGAGCCTGAGCAATAACTCCGCCCCAAGCTGCAATTTCTTCGGCAGTGTGGCGTACGACACCCTCGTAAACAAGTTTTTCGCCCTCGAAAACTCCGATTTTGGTTGAAGTTGAGCCGGGATTGATCGCAAGTACGCGATAATTCTGTGACATAATATTTCTCCCTTCGTGATTACAGGTTGATTAAAGCGCGGCATATCCGCAGGACGGACGCCGCACGGACTTCCATCTTTTTAATTATATTTCATTTTTTCCTTAATAGCAAGTATATTTAGGGAAACAAAGCGAATTATTCAAAACATTCCTCAAAAACAAGTGCTGCCGATTTAAATTCGGTTCAATCTGATTATCGTGCCGCATTCGAAAAGCTCTGCTTCATTTTCGTCATGAGTAATAATAACGCGGGTCGCGAACGCATCAATAAACCTTGGAACAATGCGCTTTTTCATGGCATTATCAAGACCTTTCAGCGGCTCATCGAGAATTGCGGCATCTCTCCCCAATCCGCTTCTTGCAAATGCGATTGCGCGCGCAAGCGCAACCCTGCGGCACATTCCGCCGGAAAGTTCTCTTACGGAAAAATCTTCAAATCCGTTTAGTTCAACATCCCTCAGTGCTGTTCCGGCAATCTTGTGAACATTTGTTTTTTCAATCTGCGTTCCGATAAGCGGAATTTCAACATTCTGCCTTGCCGTTCTGTGCTGCAAAAGTCTGTCTTCTTGGAAAACAACCGCAAACCGCTTGTTGTTCAACCCCAATATTTCACCGGAATTCGGTTTTTCAAGACCAAGGAGAATCCGAAGCAATGTTGTCTTTCCGCTTCCGCTCGCTCCCATAACCGCAATTGCGCCGCCGTCCGGAATTTCCATGCAAAAATCAACAAGAACGGGGTGTTCGCCGTCATATGAAAAGCAGACTTTGTTCAACTTAATCATATGTTTCGTTCCTCATCTCTGCCGTATTCGGCATATGCATCGGATTTATATTGCAGTTCGGCCTCACAGCTTGCATGTCCGTGTTCAAGGCTCTCGCTTCGCCTCCCGGCCGCGCCTTCCGTGTTCTTATTTTTAAAGAGTTTATGCACAAGTAGTTTTTCAAACAGCACACTGATAAGCACAACGGAAGCTGTCCACGCAAAAAGCTCTGCCGTTTCGAGATACAGCTTGCTTTCATATAATGCTCGTCCGACGCTGTTTTTGCTGAGCGCAATTACTTCAGCCGCAACGCAGGATTTCCATGCGAAACCAAGACCTGTCGTTGCCGCGGCGGATAAGTAGGGACGAACGGCGGGAAAGTATATTTCCCGAAGTGTTTTTTTCCTGCCGAAAGCATATGCATGCGCGAGCTCCGTCATTTTTTTATCCGTTTGACGCAGTCCTTCACAGACATTAGACCAGCAAATCGGCAGCACCGCAAGAAAAGCAACCGCAGAGGGAGTCACATTGGACGAAAAATACAGCAGGATGAGCACAATGAACGAAGTTACGGGCGTTGCCTTTATGATGTTTTTGAGTGGAGTCAGAAGCACGTCGGCAGCACGTGAAAACGCCGTCAGCGTGCCTGCAAGTAAGCCTGCTGCCATGCCGGCTGCAAAGCCTGCCGCAACACGCAAAAGGGTATGCAGAATGCTGCGGTAAAACTCCGTTGTTTGCGCAAGCCCGCAAAAACTGCGCACAACCGCCCAAGGCGACGGCAGCAGCAGCTCACTGCCGATCAAAAAACTGAGCAGCTGCCAAACAAGAAGCCAAAACACAATTGCGGCAGTCATGCGAAGCAAAGCTCCGCCGCGATGCCGCATTTTATTCCCGTATTTATCTTTTTTGCGTTCAATTGCCATTAAAATCAAATGCAAATTTCAATCCGCTGCGCCGATGTCGGTCATACAGCCGACATCGGCGCAGCCTCAATATATATGTTCATTCTGTCATGTTTAACACTAAATACCCCGTGTTCAACTCAGATTCCGTAATAAAAATCCTTGTCGGGGAGTTTGCCTCCGATGCTCTTCGGGTTTGCCTCAAACAGAACAGCGAGCATACCTTCAACCGCTTTATGCATCGCTTCACCTTTGCTGAAACTGATGTTGCAGTTCGGAATTGCTTTTTTTGCAATCTCGACATTCCCGAGAATCCCGACATCAACGATAAGCTTTGCGGCTTCATCGATATTCTCATTTACAAATGCGGAGCTCTTTTCATATTCCCGCAAAAACTGTTCAATTGCCTCCGGATGTTCGTTCACAAAGCTTTTGCGCGCAATAACAACGCCCTGAACAAGCTCCGTTGAGCAAACCTTGTTCCATTCCTCGGTGAGGTTCAATGCAATGCGCAGGTTGTCGTTTCCGGCAAGAGTTGACGTCACGTTCGGTTCCGGAAGCATGCCGATTTCGGCACTGCCGTCTGCAAGCATGGTTGCCAGCGTAGCGTGCTCGCCGACATAGTTTACCTCAACAGACCCCGCGACTCCGTTTTTATCAAGCAGATAATTAAGGATGTATTCGGGAGTTGCACCCTGTCCGGTCGCATAAACAGTTTTGCCTGCAAGATCAGCCACAGAGTTCACCTCGGAACCCGCTTCAACAACATAGAGAACACCGAGCGTGCTGACTGCAAGCACCGATATATCGCCATCCAGCTTGTTGTAAAGCACGGATGCAAGATTTACGGGAACGGCCGCAACATCGACTTCGCCGGAAATGATGCGCGGATTCAATGCATCGGGCGATGCTTCAATTGAAACCGTGTAATTTGGGTAATTCTGCTTATCTGCCAGTTTCACCATGCCCATTCCGGTCGGGCCTTTCAGTGCGGCAATGCGTATTTCCGTATCATCCTGCTTTTTTGAGCAGGCGGCGAATGCTGCCAGCGAAAAAAGCATCACGGCAGCGGTGATCATTGTGACAATTCGTTTCATTAAGTTCTTTTTCGTGTCCTTCTTCATAACTTTTTCTCCTTTTCACTCTTTTCAGCGGTATTATCAGAGCAAAATATACTCTCACAGCCTTCGGATTTTCTCCGTAAGTCTTTGCAATTCTGCTTTGAATAATGCTTGGATTGTCCGTTTGCGTGTAAAGCAGGCTTTCGGGTTATACTAAGGGAACTTTGATTTACGGTTATTCGCGCAGAAAAGGCTCAGGTTCGAGCCGTTTTAACGCAAAACCGATTATTCCAAGGCAATACGCCCGTCGGCAGCGGCTTTAAATGCAGATTGTGCACGCTGTTATACTCTGCCTGCGCAATCAACAAAGCGTCATGCTCCGTTCTGCGGCGCGAAACGGAATGTCGATACGGCGGCTGCATTACACACCTGCATTATAGGATTATTTTTGCGGCGCGTCAACAGGAGTTTTCGAAATATAAATTTCCGAATGCTTCCGGCGCGCGAAATGCACCAATAATCCCGATTTGTACCCCCTGCCCTGCAGCTGCCACAATCAATACATGTTTTTGGGTATGATTCGGAAAAAAATATTTGCGGTAAACTATAGTTCGTGGTATCATTATAAGGACATAATGAACTCTGCTCGAAACGTTGCGGTTCGGTACATCCGAAATGCCTCGATTCGCTGCAGGATCATACAACCGAGGAGGCTGCATTGAAGAATAAAAAATTTAACTATTTTACAATAGTCATCTACGTTTTGATCATCGCTGCGCTTGTTGTTTTCGTAACAAGCGGCAACGAAAGCGTCAATAAAAAGCCCGATGAGCTGAAAACAACCGATTTTTACCAGCTCGTGCGTGAAGGCTTGCCTGACAGCTACGATGATTTTGCCAATGGATTTGAGAACTCAAAAATCGCTGCCGTTCAGGTCACGGAGGAAACTCTTTACGGCCTGTATGTGCCGAACGGGGAATCCGAAAGCAGCGAAGATTTCAGCAAAAAACTTGAAAAGTTCAAAAAGGGTAAAACCTATGATTTCAGCGTGACGGTTCAGTCTGCCGAAGCCTTCCAGAAGGAAATGGCCAGCCTGATCGCGGGCAAGTACCCTAATTCCGGTTTGATTGCAGACAATATCACCGTGCTTGACTACGGTTTCTATTGTCAGCTTAACCCTACCCCTCAGGTCAGCTGGATACTTGTGCTTCTCCCCTATCTTATCATCGGCGGAGTGCTTTTGGCATTTATTTTCTTTATGAATCGTGCAAACAACAAGCAGGGCATGAATTTCGGCAAGAGCCGCGCAAAGACGGCGGATGAACTCGGAAACAATGTCACGTTTGAAGATGTTGCCGGAGCCGATGAAGAAAAACAGGAGCTGCGCGAGATTGTCGATTTTCTGCGCAATCCGAAAGCTTTCACCGAAATGGGTGCAAGAATTCCCAAAGGTGTGCTTCTTGTCGGCCCTCCGGGCACAGGCAAAACACTGCTTGCAAAAGCGGTTGCCGGTGAAGCCAAAGTCCCCTTCTTCTCCATCAGCAGTTCCGAATTCGTCGAACTTTACGTCGGCGTCGGTGCAAGCCGTGTGCGTGATCTTTTCCACACCGCAAAGCGCTGCGCCCCCGCTATTATTTTCATTGACGAAATCGATGCTGTCGGCAGGCAGAGAGGCGCAGGACTCGGCGGCGGCCATGATGAGCGTGAGCAGACCTTAAACCAGCTTCTTGTTGAAATGGATGGTTTTTCCAACAGCCAGGGAATCATCGTTATTGCGGCGACCAACCGTCCCGATGTTCTTGATCCTGCGTTGCTCCGTCCCGGCAGGTTTGACAGACGCATCACGGTCAACTATCCTGACGTTAAGGGCAGACAGGAGATCCTTGCGGTTCACGCTAAGCACAAGACCTTTGAACCGGACGTTGACTTTGGAAAAATCGCAAAGCTGACTCCCGGCTGCACCGGTGCGGATCTTGAAAATATGCTGAATGAAGCCGCCATCCTTGCCGTAAGGAAAAACAAAAAGGCGATTTCTTCCGCCGATGTTGACGAGGCTATCAAACGCGTGCTTTACGGACCCGAAAAAAAGAGCCGCGTTGTTTCCGATGAGAATATGCGCGTTGTCACTTATCACGAAGTCGGTCATGCAGTCGTTGCACACTGCACACCGGACGGCGAGCCCGTGCATGAGGTTTCTATCATACCGCGCGGCCGTGCTGCAGGCTACACCAGAATGCTGCCCTCCGACACATATGAAAACGTTACAAAGCACAAGCTGCTTGACATGATCGCCGTTTATCTCGGCGGCCGTGCCGCGGAGGCGCTCTTCCTCAGCGACGTCAGCACAGGTGCACAAAATGACCTCATGCGGGCAACGGAAATCGCACGTCAAATCGTCACGGAATACGGCATGAGCGATGTTATCGGACCTGTTTATCTGGCAGGCGAGCAGGAAGTCTTCATCGGCAAGAGTTTCGGACACGCACGCAACTTCTCCGAAGATGTTGCGGCCAAGATTGACAGCGAAATTCGTCGGATCATGGATGAGCAGAATGACCGTGCACTCAAGATTCTGGATGAACATCGAGACGGTGTTGAGCGCGTTGCAGCCGTTTTAAGAGAGAAAGAGCAGATAACCGGCGAGGAATTCGCGGCGCTTTTCGAGAATAAACCTCTTCCCGAAAAGAAGCCGGCTCAGATTGAATCCGAATCCGCCGCCGAATCCCCCGCCTCCGTTCAGGAAGTTCAGGAGTAAGGGTTAAAATCAAAACTCTGTGCACCGTCCGGTGCCGTCATGTCGGAAAGGAACTGCTGCAGTTCCTTTCCGTTTTATGGTTTAGTATATCAAAACTCATATTGAAAGGAATTTTTAATCATGCTGCAAGTAGGACTTAAAGGCAAAAAAACTGTTGTTGTCACAACCGAAAACACTGCTGAACGTATGTTGAGCGGATTGCTTCCCGTTTACGCAACGCCCTCGCTGATTGCGTTTATGGAATACACCTGTTCGGAAACGGTCCGGCCGTTTCTTGATGCCGAAATGAGTACCGTCGGCACTCTTGTGAACATTAAGCATACCAGCGCTTCCCCTGTCGGATCAACCATTACATGTGAATGCGAACTCGCACAAATCGATGGGCGCAAGCTCATTTTCAACGTCATTGCGCATGATGATTTCGGCCCCGTCGGAGAAGGCGTTCATGAACGTTTCGTTATAAATAATGATAAGTTTATGAGCAAAGTTGCCGAAAAACAGGCAGCTCTGCAAATGCACAGTGCCGAGTGAATTCTGAAAAAGCTCGCGTACTTAAAATCCGGAAACCTAAGAACCCATCTCTCAGATACGGCTTGCATCCGAGGGATGAGTTCTTTTGTTATTGCTTTGTTATTTCAAAGCAACACTTATGAATTAATTGATGCATGTGCATCATATCCGCACCGTGCAGAGTGCCGGCTATGCTTCACAGGCTTCACGCCCTCAGCATTATATCCGCCGGCAGGCAGTGCCGCAAGTCATTCCGACTTACTTCATCATATTGCTGCCGCCGTTCATATTACGCTCGGCATACTCGATCATGCGCTTAACCATCTGGCCGCCGATCCTGCCTGCATCGCGGGCGGAAATATCGCCGTTGTAGCCCTGGTTAAGGCTGATGTTCATGGAATTTGCAACCTCGGTCTTGAAACCGGAGAGCTTCTGCTTCATTTCTCTGGAATTGCTGCTGGTCATCGTAAAATCTCCTTTCAGATTTTGTTCAGTGTAATTTATTTTTGTTATTATTTATGCATATTGTTTTCAGCGTATTCGATCATACGCTTAACCATCTGGCCGCCGATCCTGCCTGCATCGCGGGCGGAAATATCGCCGTTATAACCATCATTAAGGGTTATATTCATCGAGTTAGCGACCTCGGTTTTAAAGTTCTTCAGCGACTGCTTCGCCTCGGGAACTGCAACACGATTGCTCCTTGCCATAAGTTTTCACCTCCGTTCATTGCCGTCCGCTTCAAAAGCCTTTCTCCTCAGTTGCATTTTAAAGCGGACGTTATATAATCACGTGCACGAAACTCCGGTTTTGATTTCACATTCTTCGCCGTATCCGAAGCACTTATCTTCGGAATTCATCAGCGGTGTCGGCATTAGCACCGAGCCTGTTTTGTGTAATCACAGCACACCGTATGCTCCGGACTTTAGGAATACTCGTCATAATACGTTCTTTTGCGGGATAAGACTCGAATCTATGGTCTTTTCACACAAAAGCTTCCTTGGATTCGAGTTTCCTTAGGAATACTCGTCATAATATGTTCTTTTGCGGGATAAGACTCGAATCTATGGTCTTTTCACGCAAAAGCTTCCTTGAATTCGAGTTTCCTTAGCTGCCAAATCCTGCAGCACCGTGCCGAATTCTGTCGCTTCGTGCGGCGTGCAGTATTAATTTGTCCGTTTTCGGAGAAGCTATAACAGGTATTTTTTGCAAAAAACATGATGGATAAAATTGTTTGACAGCAGCACATATCGGCACTATAATTATAACGAATACGAAATTGCGATAATTGCACTGCAGGCGGGCTTTCGACCGCCGTTGTTGAATTCTCGCAAAGCTTTTTTTGCAGAAAGGAGAAAAAATGATTAAGAACAACACAGCGGATCTCATTTCGTTTCTTGAAAAATCCGTTTCACCCTATCATACGACTGCGGAGGCAATTCGACTCATGGACGAATCCGGGTTTACGGCGTTGGAACAAAATAAACCTTGGAAACTTGAAAAGGGCGGAAACTACTATGTAAAATGCTTCGGCACCATGCTTATTGCATTTCATGTCGGCTGCGAATATGTGCCCGGCGAAGACTTTCGTCTTGCAGCGTGTCATGTTGACTGGCCCTGCTATTATATAAAGCCCAATCCCGAACAAGTCTCCGGAGGCTGCGCAAAGCTCAGCATCGAGCCCTACGGCGGCATGATTCACAACACATGGCTTGACAGACCGCTCTCCGCTGCCGGCATGATCACACTTAAGAGTGACAATGTGCTTGCTCCCGAACGCCGCCTTGTGGATTTTGAAAAGCCTATCCTCACAATTCCCAACCTTGCGATTCATATGAACCGCAGTGTTAACAAGGGTGTTGAATTGAATCCCAATAAGGACATGCTCCCGATTTGCAAGTCTGTTGAGCAGGATTTCAACAAGGACGGATATTTTGTATCTAAGCTGGCAGAATTGGCGGGAGTCGCTCCGGAGCAGATTCTGAGCTACGATCTCTGCATTTACAACGCCGAAAAGCCCGTGCTCTGCGGCTTTGACGAGGATTTTCTCACTTCCCCCAGGCTTGACAACATCACATCCGCATTTGCGGTGCTTTACGGAATTGTTAACTGCAACCGTGCCCACGGCGTTACGGCCGCAGTGCTTTTCGACAATGAAGAAGTCGGCTCCGGAACAAAGCAGGGAGCTGACAGTGCAACTCTCGGCTTGATGCTTGAAAAAATCGCCTGTGCTCTCGGTGCCTCCCGCAGCGAATACATTGATTCTCTCGCATCCGGATTCATGCTTTCCTGTGATGTTGCACACGCAAAGCACCCCAACCATGCGGAGCTTTCCGATGCTTCCTGCAATGCCGTAATGAACAAAGGCACTGCGCTGAAAATGAATTACGAACAGCGTTATGCAACCGAAGCCGTCGGCATAGGCATGATTGAAGGCATTTGCGCAAAATACAGTATTCCCTATCAGCGGTTTATGAACCGCCCCGACCTGCGCGGCGGCGGAACGCTCGGCTCCTTTGCGGCAAGTCAACTCGGCATGAGCACGGCCGATGTCGGCGTTCCCATGCTTGCAATGCATTCCTGCCGCGAAACAATGGGCGTTCGCGACCAAGATTCACTTAACGAACTGGTTGCTCACTATTTCGCCGAAGAGTAATTTTTAATTTCAAATTCCGTTCAGACGGAAACAAAAAAGGATATTTATCCGCAGCGGGTAAATATCCTTTAATTTTTCCTTAGTTTTTAATTCGTTTTGCCGTTATTCGCCCTTTATCATCTGAAGGTACGGAATGAAGCGAAAGCCTCTGCGTTCGTACAGTGCAATTGCACGCGGGTTATCCGGTTCAACTTCAAGCCTATACCTTGCGGCAGGACAATGCTGCTCAATGTAGAGGAAAAACTCAGACATCAAACCCATTGAACGATACGGTTCACGAATGTATCCTTCTTCAAGCCAGACAACAAGCCCGCCTGCTTCCTGTGAAAAAGTTTTTGCCGTCAAAACATAACCTGCCGGGGTGCCATCCTCGCATTCGAGCATGAAACACTCCGCATAAACATTCGACCGCATCAGCTCATCAAACATCGCGCTGCGGTTTTTTTCCGGTATCGGGTGCATAACTGCTGCCGAAGAGTAAAACTCACCCGTCATTTCCATAAATATATTTTTATCTTTCGCTGTAAGTTTTCGTATCATATTCAATTCACCTTTCCGGTATGATTTTTATAAAGGATACCCCGTTTTTTCTTTTTTGTCAAGATATATCAATTTGCATTTGCATTTATGGATTCAGAGTTATAAAAATACAAAAGACCGTTGCGCACGGTCTTTTGCACCAACAAAACAAAACAGGAAGGAAACTCATGAATCGGAACCCCTTGCCGTTCCTCTTCTACCTATATAACGCACGAACACGCTTTTTGGTTGCCTGTTTTTGGAAATTTTTTGGAAATTTTTAAAAAACTTACTCCCTCACAAATCGGCAGTTCGGCTGCTACAGCAGCGTGCGCACAAGGTCGGATAATACTCCGGGATGTGTTACGGGAACATCGTGCCCCGCGCCTTCAATCAAAACATGAGTGCCGTGCGGAATAGCATCTGCAATTCGTTCGGAATGCTTTCTGTCAATAACCGTATCTTTTTTGCCGAGTATAATCGTCGCCTCGGCAATAATGCCTGCAAGCTGGTGCGAGGTTATATGCGGTTCATTCAGCATCATTGAAAGCAACGCCGCAGTACGCTCATCGCCCTTGTGATTCGCCCGCCGCAATGCGGTTTTAATTTCCCGAACCGCCTTTGCGGTTAACCCGGATGGATCTGTATTCGCGCCGATCGTGAAGAATCTTCGAACTTTGAAACTTTTCATTGCCATAAGCAGCGCAATAATACCACCGTCGGAATAACCGACGATATCATATTCGTTGATTCCGAGTTCGTCCATCAGCGCAGCGGCATCATCCGCCATTGCTGAATACGATATTTCCCCCCCGCCGTCAAGCGAGAATGACTCCCCCTGCATCCTGCTGTCCATAAGCACAAAGCCCTTTGCACCGAGGAGCGGTGCGATCATGTTATCGAAGATATGCATATCTTCACCATTGCCGTGCAGCAACAAAACCGGTGTACGGAGCCTGAACTCCCGCACCCCGGCAAGTTCGTAGTGAATTGATTGATTGCCGTGAATGAATTCTGCCATATTTATTGATAGTTTTTTCTTGCCGAAACATAAGCTCCCGCCGCGAAAGAGCCCTCCTTTCGATTTATCTCGAAAGTATACCACAAACGGAAGAAAATGTAAATTACGCCTTTTGCCGTTCGATGTCGTTTCCTTATTTATTATTAAGATAATCGATCGCTGCCTTCAGCTGCAGGTCCCGATTCGCGAAATCACGCATAATAAAAAATATATCATAGTTGACAAGCTCGGCATCTTGTTCAACCTCAATATCCGGTGCAACTCCGATTTCGTGAATAAGCTTGCCGTTCGGTGTGCGATAAACGTCGGTTGTGAGCTTTATGTATCCCTGACCGTTCCGCAAAGCCCAGCTTGACTGCACAATGCCCTTGCCGTACGTGTTTTTGCCTATCAGTGCCGCGCATTTGTTGTCCTGAACGGCGGAAGCAAAAATCTCGCTTGAGGATGCGGAGTTTTCATTAATCAAAACAGCGTAGGGGATCTCCAGTGACTGTTCTGCCGTTGATTCAAAGCTTTGCGGAGGATCAACAAGCTTTCCTTCAAGGGTTGTAATTGTGCATTCCGGCAAAATGCGGTCGCAAATTGCAACAACAACATCCAGCGAACCCCCGGGATTGTTTCGCAAATCGATGATCAGTGACTCAATACCCTGCCCAAGCAAACCGTCAAGGCCTTCGTTGAACTCTTCGGCGGCATTGCCTGTAAACGATTCAATTCGGATATAACCAATGCTGTTTTCCAGGATTTCCGTATAAACACGTTTAATATATACGTCGCCGCGTTCAACGTCAATTTCGAGGGTCTCTTCTCCGCGTTTAATCGTGAGTGCAACGGTCGTGCCGTCCAAACCGCTGATTAAATCACTGACCTCTTCATGAGGAAGCCCCAAAGTTGATTTTCCGTCGACAGCAATGACGGTGTCGCCTTCCCGTATGCCTGCTTTCGCTGCGGGATTCCCTTCATAAACACGAACTATTTCTGCACCGTTTCCGTCCGTCACACCAAGCAGTACACCGATGCCCTTGTAGCTGCCGTTGATTGAGTTTTCAAACGCCTCGTATTCCTCATTCGTATAATACGCTGCATAAGGATCACCAATCGAGTTAACGATATCATGTGCTGCATCTTCAAGCAGTTTTTCGGTGTCCGGCGCATCATCATGAAAATAATAATACTTGTCTATTTCGCTCAGAAGCGTGCTGATAAGGGATGAGTCATATTTTGCTCCGCCGTCTATCAGCCGATATCGACCTTTTCCGCCGAGCAGAGCCACAAAAAGCACCATAGCCGCAACCGCCGCACTCATCAGCATCAAAACCGCAACCTGCCACGGCCGTGCGCCGTTATACTTTTTGATCACCTGTCGCTGCACAATCTGCTCATCGTTATGAATACTGTTGTCCATCCTTCATTCCGTATCCCGTTCCGCGGGAATTCCTTTCTGATTTTTAAGCTCAAATACCAACGTTACTGTTCTGTGAATTCAATCGCCGTTTCATCCGGCTGCAACTCGTCACTCGATGTTCCGTCACATTTCATGCAGGATTTTATGGCAGGAAGTGCGAGCGGGTCAACCTCTCCGAGCCTTATTCCTCCCGTTTGCCGCGGAGGGAGCTTCATTCTGTCCCACATGCCGTATTTATGCGTGTCCACGATTGCTTTCATAAACTTCGTTTCGACATCGGGAACGATTTTCCTGAAGTCTTGAAGCAGCAGGCGCATATCTTCACGCTTTGTATGGCCCGCAGCAGGGCAGTTTGCACGCAAAACCGGCAGCCGGAGCCTGCGCGAAGCGGAAACAGCATCCTTTTCCGGGAAGAAAACGAGCGGACGGATTACCGTGATACCCGTTCTGCCAAGGTATGTGACAGGTGCAAACGTGTTCAATCTGGCTTCAAAAAACAAACTCAGCAAAAAAGTCTCAAGGACATCTTCACGGTTATGTCCGAGTGCAACAAGGTTGCAGCCCTTTTCAAGTGCAATGTCATTCAATGCCCCGCGCCGCATTTTCGCACACATAGCGCATGGATTCTTTTCTTTGCGTATGTTGAAAACAACATCTCCAATATCCGTTTTGCGCACTTCAAAATCAATATCGTGTTCCTTTGCGAACATTTCGATTCCGCTTGTATCCTGTTCAACAATTCCAAGGTCAAGCATAACAGCGCATAAATCATACTTCTTCTTTGAAAAAAGCTGATAAAGCTTAAGTCCGTACATCAGCAGAAGGCTGTCCTTGCCTCCGCTCACACCGACGCAAATCTTGTCGCCGTCCTGTATCATATTGTATCGTTCATCTGCACGTCTGATGCAGCCGAGAACCTGTTTCATTTGTATATTTCTTTCTGTACTTCTTTTTGAAAGTTTACTTCCGCGCGCAAAAGCAAATCAATTCTCAAGCTCACAGCCGAGCGTGTGTACGCGGTTGTTTTATTCACCGCTAAATTATACCGTATCCGGCTCATTTTGTATAGCTTTTTTTGTCGAAAGACCGATAGCCTGTCCGAATGCTCACATAATCAACGGCATTTCGGGCAAAATATGCCGGTGAATCCGTGCGGACATGTTTTGCGTTCGACGATCATAATCAGGAAAAGAGGGAAGACAGCATGGAGCGATTCAATTTCGCATTACAATCGATTAAGTGTTTTTTTGCTGTTCGCATGCCTTTGCCCCGGCTCGGAGCCTCGTTTTTTTCGTTATACTGCTTATGTTGTTTTACGGAATTCGACTTGATGCAAAGGTGCTGCTGCGCGGATATTTCTGTGAAATAAAAATCAGAGTGATTCTTCTCTTCGGAATTATCCGAATTAAGCTTCGTTATTGTCTCGAATATGAGCCGTTTAACGGCATCACTGTTTTTCAGGTTAACAACAGACAGCTGAAACCCGTTCGTCCGCGCAAAAAAAGGAGAGGCAGCCTTTTCAGAAAAATCGTTAAAGCATTGCCGCGTTCGCTGTCGGTAAAAAAAATTGAAGTTGCGGGTGAAATCGGAAGACGCGACGACGCATTCCTGAGCGTTTTAATCTGCGGAATCGTTTCTGTTTTATGGACACTCTTTTTCGATTTATACTAAACGTTCTGATTAAAGTCAAGCGATCCGAAAACTGCGTTATTAATATTTTTCCTGCACCGAACCGAAGTACTTTTAACCTTAATATGGCAGGAATAGTGCGGGTCAACCTGATTAAACTATTTTTGAATGTATTTATCCGAAAGGATAAAGCAGAATAAAAACAAAGGAGCTTACAGAATGCATCCCATCGAAAACATTATGCAGACCTCAATGGAGCAAATCAAGCGAATGGTGGACGTTAACACCGTCGTAGGCAATCCGATTGTAACCGCAGGCAACACAATGATACTGCCCGTTTCCAAGCTCAGTCTTGCTTTCCTTGTCGGCGGAGGAGAATACGGTCATATGTGCAGCGCTAAAAAGGCAGCTGATGAAGCAAACCGTGATTCCCGTTTCCCGTTTGCAGGAACAAGCGCCGTCGGTATGTGCATCACGCCGCTGGCATTTATCACCGAGGAACAGGGAAATGTTCGTGTTATGCCTGCCGACAGAAAGAGCTCGACAGACAGGCTTGTGGACATGATACCTCAGGTTTTGAAGTGCGTTGAAAAGCTTATCAACACGGGAATTGATTGCATCAATAAAAAGTGTGCATGCGCCGACAGCGAAAAGAAGCAGAATCAAAAAACAAATTCGAATTGCGGCTGCGGCTGTACCGACGGGAACAGCACCGAGAATACGGACAACGGGGTTTCAAATACAGGTTCAAGCGGAAACAGTTCCGGCTGCGGCTGTACCGGCGGAACCGAGGCTTCGGTATGAAACGGCACACGATTCCGTTTCTTCTGCTCAGCATTGCGCTGATTGCCTGCAGTGCTCTTCCGTCATCCGTATCCGCAATTGCGCAGGCAGCAGCTGACAACAGCGGAAGTTCATGCATATCTCAAGCTGCGGATTTTGATGATGCCGACAGCAATAAAGCTGATTTCATAGACTGCATGAAAACAGCAGCCGCAGCTGCGCTGATCGAAGCAAACAGCGGCAAACTTCTGTTGTCCGGCAACAGCAATTCACGCCTGCCTATGGCAAGCACCACAAAAACCATGACCGCGCTTGTTGTCATTGAAAACTGCGATCTCGATGAGACGGTTGAAGTAACTGCCGATGCCGCCGGAACGGAAGGTTCAAGTATGTACCTCAGCTGCGGCGAAAGACTTTCCGTGAGAGATTTACTGTACGGGCTGATGCTGCTCTCCGGCAACGATGCCGCGGTTGCACTCGCCGTGCATGTAGGCGGAACAGTGGAAAGCTTTGTTCGCATTATGAATGACAGAGCAGCGAAACTCGGGCTCACGAATACACATTTTGTAACTCCGAACGGACTGCATGATGCAGAGCATTACACGACAGCATATGAGCTTGCTCTCATAGGTGCCGAAGCGTTGAAGAATGAAACTTTCCGTCAAATCGTTTCGATGCAGTATTACACCGCAGAAACCGGAGACAGGGTTCGAACCATGAAAAACAAAAATGCGCTGCTCTGGGATTATGGCAATGCTGTCGGTATCAAAACAGGTTATACATCTGCGGCGGGACGCTGTTTGCTGTTCGCTGCGGAACGCGACGGTATGCTGCTTGTTGGGGCCGTATTGAACTGCAGGCCAATGTTCGACGTTGCGCCCAAAATGCTCAATTTCGGCTTTGAGAACTATTCCATGTGCAAAATCATTGAAAAGGGAACCGTGTTGGCTCGCTGCACCGTACTCAACGGTGAAAAAAGTATATTGGCATTAGCGGCAAAAGAGGATATAATCATACCTGTAAAGAAGGGAACCGAACTTTCGGCTTCGGTGCATGTACGCCTTGATTCGGATGTTTGCGCACCCGTGCGTGAATCATGTGAACTCGGCACGGCCGAATTATTCTGTGACGATCTGTGCATAGGGCAAACATCCCTCGTTGCTTCGGAGAGCATAGCCGAAAGGAGCTTCCTGTTCTACTTTAACTACATCCTGCACTTATTCCGCCGCTGATGCTGTTGATTCCGGAGCTTGCACTGCCCCACGGCTGACACTGCTCTTTGTTATCAATTCGGGATTGTCGGAAAGGTTTTTTGCAGGTTTCGAAAGGAAAACCGTTGAATGAGACTTCAAAAATACCTTGCCGATGCAGGCATTGCTTCACGCCGCAAATGCGAAGAAATTATTTCTGCCGGACGTGTAAAGGTTAACGGACATGTCGCTGTTTTAGGCAGCAGCGTTGAACCGGAAGATTCGGTAACGCTTGATGACAAGCCCGTTCGCCCTGCCGATGAGCGCATTGTTATTGCGTTTAATAAGCCTAAAAATGTCATATGTTCCAATGCGGACAGCGAAGACAGGGTTAAAGTCACCGACTTTTTCAGCGAATTGCCGTACAGACTGTACACGATCGGCCGACTGGATTATGACTCCGAAGGACTGATTCTTGTTACCAACGACGGCGAAACAGCCAATCGGCTTATGCACCCGCGATACGGCGCGAACAAAACCTACCGCGTGCTCTGCACAGGTGAACTCAGCCGCAGTGAATGTCGCGCACTCGAACGCGGAATTCAGCTTGACGACGGACTCACCGCACCTGCCCGTGTGCGCATACTGCGTTCGCATGATGAAAAAACGGAGCTGTTGTTGATGATTCACGAAGGGCGGAACCGACAGGTTCGCCGAATGCTTGCTGCTCTCGGTCATGATACTCTGCGCCTGCAGCGCGTTGGCATAGGTGCTTTAACTCTCAACGGACTCAAGCCCGGGCAGTGGCGTTACATAACACAGGAAGAGCTTGAAATGCTTTTAAAGTAAACCAATTGCAGTATGCTTGCGGTTGAGAACATTTGCGGCCGATACCGCAGCGGGCAGCTGTCCGTTTGCTGCGCTGTATGCAGTCCGTAAAACTCTCGTTCTCTTTTTTCAACACAAAGTATATGCCTGCGTTCGCCTTTTCTTAAGAGGATTCTGTTTCCGCATCATTTTGGCAAAAATGTGATTTCAGGTCTTTTTGCCGAATTCAAATCATTCAGAGTGCTCCGAAATCAGCGTTCTCAGGCATGTTTTTCAGTTCAATTCAATCACTCCTCATCGCTTAATGAAAATTCTTTGCTTAGTATCATGTTTTTGCAGAATTGATAATATATGTTTTTGTTTGCAGGAAAAAAGGATTCGATGAATAATAACGATAAATGGGGGAGGATGAAAGAATGTTCGTTCTGCGATATATTGTTTATTCGATTAACGCATCCTTCGCAATCCCCCTAATATTTGGAAAGGACCGGTATTTTGCATGAACACCTTGATAGTTCCGCTGGTCGGACTTGCTGTTGTATTCGTCGGGCTGGTTGTTCTCATTGCCATTGTTAAGCTTATGGGCGTAATATGCGGATTTGTAACAGGACGGCGTGCCGAAACTTCAGGCTCTGTCTCCTCATCCGGTATTGAAGCCGAAAAAGTTGCAGCCGACGGCAATGCACAGAAGCTTACCGGAGAATCGCGCCGCGAACTTATCGCAGTTATCTCCGCAGCAATTGCTGAAACCATCGGCACGGATGCCGCAGGGCTTCGTATCAAATCCATCAAAAAAATCGGTTGAGCCGCACCGCTTTCTCCGAAGCATCATGTTCGGAGCGAACAAAACCGGCTGCATCGCTTTGATGCATTATATACTTGCAGATATTCGAAAGGGGCATTGAACACTATGCATAAATTCATTGTTAATGTAAACGGAACTAGCTATGAAGTTGAAGTTGAGGAAATCGATTCCGCTGCTGCGGGCGAGACAGCATCCGCTCCCAAAAAAGCTGCACCTAAAGCCGCACAGCTGAACGGCAGCGAAAAAACCATCACCGCGCCCATGCCGGGCAGCATTCTTGCCGTTAACGTCAAACCCGGCGACAGTTTCCGCAGCGGACAGGTTCTGCTTATCCTCGAAGCTATGAAAATGGAAAACGAAATCATGGCTCCCTGCGACGGCAAAGTTGTCTCTGTTTCCGTGCAGAGCGGCACATCCGTAAACTCCGGCGATGTTCTCATCGCATACGTTTGACATTAAGCCGTCACATTCGAAAAGGCGGTGTGAATCATGCAATCCATCATAAAGGTTTTTACCGATTTTGCGCTTGAAACGGGTTTTGCTGCTTTCTTCACCCAACCGGGTGCCTGGAAATACGCTGTTATGATCGTTGTTGCCTGTTTCCTGCTCTATCTTGCAATCGTTAAAAAGTTCGAGCCTTTGCTGCTGCTTCCCATTGCATTTGGAATGCTCTTAACAAACCTTCCCGGTGCAGGACTGTATAATGCCGAAATATTTTCCGGCGGACATGTCAATTGGCAAATGCTCACACAAAAAGGCGGGTTAATCGACTACCTCTATCTCGGAGTCAAGCTCGGCATTTACCCGTCGATCATCTTCCTCGGCGTCGGTGCAATGACGGATTTCGGTCCGTTGATCGCAAATCCCAAGAGTCTGCTCCTCGGTGCGGCAGCTCAGCTCGGCATGTTTGTTGCTTACCTCGGCGCAAGGCTGATTTTCGGTTTTGATGATAACCTTGCGGCCTCCATCGGCATCATCGGCGGTGCGGACGGTCCTACTGCAATTTTTGTAACATCCCGTCTTGCTCCGGATAAGCTCGGGCCTATTGCCATTGCGGCTTATTCTTACATGGCACTCGTTCCCGTTATTCAGCCTCCGTTCATGAAACTGCTGACAACCCGCAAGGAACGCTCCATCGTAATGGAACAGCTTCGCCCGGTCAGCAAAACCGAACGCATTGTGTTCCCGATCGTTGTCACCATCGCGGTTGCGCTCCTCGTTCCGTCCGCAGCTTCCCTCGTCGGTATGCTTATGCTCGGCAACCTTCTGCGCGAATGCGGCGTCACGGAAAGACTTTCCAAGACTGCACAGAACGAACTTTGCAACATTGTCACGATTTTTCTCGGCACAAGTGTCGGAGCGACAGCAACGGCCACTGCTTTCCTGTCGTTTGAAACTCTCGGCATCCTTGCAATGGGCATCTGCGCATTCATATTCGGCACTATCGGCGGCATTCTGCTTGCAAAGCTCATGAACTTCCTCTCCGGCGGGAAAATCAATCCGCTTATCGGTTCGGCAGGTGTTTCCGCAGTCCCGATGGCGGCACGAGTTTCGCAGGTTGTAGGGCAAAAAGAGAATCCCGGCAATTTCCTGCTTATGCACGCAATGGGTCCTAACGTTGCGGGTGTAATCGGCTCTGCAATTGCTGCCGGCGTATTTCTTTCCCTGTTCAGCTGATATTATTGATTTTTCGCGCCCCGCCGTGCGGTTCGGCTTAATGCTCTGCACCGAATGGAATCGGGGCGCATGATTTAATGAGGTTAAAGAAAATGTCAAAGTTATTCATTACAGATACTATACTGCGCGATGCGCATCAATCCCAAGCCGCAACAAGAATGCGCACAGAAGAGATGCTTCCCGCCTGCGAAATTCTGGACAGCATGGGATACTGGTCTCTTGAATGCTGGGGCGGTGCAACTTTTGATTCCTGCCTCCGTTTTTTGAACGAAGATCCGTGGGAACGTCTCCGAAAGCTCAAAAAAGCACTCCCGCATACACGCCTTCAAATGCTGTTCCGCGGACAGAACATTTTAGGATATAAGCACTATGCGGATGACGTTGTTGAACAATTCTGCCGTAAGGCAATTGAAAACGGAATTGATGTTATTCGAATTTTCGATGCACTCAACGACATTCGTAATTTGGAATCCGCAATTAAATTCACAAAAAAATACGGCGGACACTGTGAACCTGCACTGAGCTACACAATCAGTCCCGTCCATAACGAAGATTATTTCGTTAAGCTTGCGAAAGAGCTCGTTCAAATGGGTGCCGACTCGATTTGTATCAAGGATATGGCAAACCTGCTTCTGCCGATGCCCGCATACAATCTTGTTAAAAGGCTCAAGGCTGAAATTAACGTTCCGATTCACCTCCACACCCACAACACAACGGGTACGGGCGATATGACGCTTCTCATGGCTGCATTTGCAGGTGTTGACATTGTTGACACGGCTCTCTCGCCCCTCGGCAACGGCACAAGCCAACCTGCAACCGAGAGCTTGGTCGCAACGCTCAAAGGAACGGAGTATGATACAGGGCTTGATCTTGAAAAACTCAGTGAAGTCGCAAAACACTTCCGCACTGTCGCCGACAGACTTAAGCGTGACGGCTTCCTTGATCCGAAGGTGCTTTCGGTTGACACAAACACTCTGATTTATCAGGTTCCCGGCGGAATGCTTTCCAACCTTATTTCTCAGCTCAAACAGGCAAACGCCGAGGATAAATATTATGATGTTCTTGCGGAAGTTCCTCGTGTACGCAAAGATTTTGGCTATCCGCCGCTCGTCACTCCGACAAGCCAGATCGTCGGCTCGCAGGCCGTTCTGAATGTGCTCGCAGGTGAACGTTATAAAATGTTTACAAAGGAATCCAAAGCGGTTCTGCGCGGAGAATACGGAAGGCTGCCCGGCAAAGTCAACGAAGCTGTTCGTAAAAAGGCCATCGGCAATGATAAAGTCATCACATGCCGACCGGCAGATTTGTTAAAACCCGAGCTTGACACATACCGCAAAGAGCTTGGCGACCTTGCACAATCCGAAGAAGACGTTCTGAGTTACGCACTCTTCCCTCAGGTTGCCAAAAAGTTCTTTGAAGCAAGACGCGACGGAACCGTCCCCTCCGGTGCGGATAAAACCGTCTCCCCTGCCCCGGCATCCGCAAAGCCGGCTGCTTCATCCGCTTCAAGGCCCACACAACGTGAAGTTCTTGTTGTTGAAGATTTGACCGAGGACACTCCCCTTTAATACTGATTCTGTTCCGAAAGCGTCTGTTCTTTTCTTTTTATACACAGGTACAGGCAAAACCGGCACGAACGAAAAGTTCATGCCGGTTTTGCTGTTTTTGTCCGTTATACAAAATCCCCCTCGGCCCTGCATTGGGCTGAGGGGAATTTCTTCCCATTTTGTATGCAGATATATGGATGACTGTCGGATTGCGATTGAACGTTCGCGACGGACATGCTCTTATTCCGCGTTTTCACTGCCGTCGTACAGCGGAAAAGCAACAGTTACGCAAGTCCCTTTTCCGGGAACACTTTCAAGAGTCAACTCCGCATTATGGTAGGCTGCCGCATGTTTCACAATGGACAGGCCGAGTCCCGTCCCACCGGAATCTTTCGAGCGGCTTTTATCAACCCGATAAAAACGTTCAAACACCCGTGACTGCTGCTCCTTGGGAATCCCTATACCGGTGTCGCGAACCGTAAGTAGAGCCTTGCCTTTTCTTGCATCAACGCCGATATCTACAGCACCTCCCGGAATATTATACTTCACGGCATTTTCACAGAGATTATAGGCAATTTCATATATAAGCCTGTCAACTCCGAAAACGACCGCGCTTCTGCCGTGTACCTTTACGGAAACATTCTTTGCCTCAGCATTGCCGCGGAGAAGCTCCGCCGTTTCCGTTGCCACGTTCAAAATGTCAACCTCTGTCTTCGGGATTTCCACACCTTCATCAAGGCGTGATAATCTGATTATGTCTTCTATCAGCGCAACAAGCCGTGCAGACTCGGTGCGTATGTTCTTAATGAAATGCGGCATATCCTCCGGTTTGACAAGTCCGTTCTCAATAAGCTCCGCGCTGCCCATTATGGATTGAAGCGGCGTCTTCAGCTCATGAGAAACATTCGCCGTGAACTCGCGGCGCATTTTTTCCGTTTCTGCCTGCTCGGTAACATCAAACGCAAGCAGGAGAATTCCCGCAAGATTTTCGCCGGACTCGACTCTGCTTATGTCGACCTTGTATTCGCGTCCGTGTTTCTGAAGGTTAAACGTTTCATTGCTGCCTGCAAATGCATTCATTATCCGCCTGTTGAACTCCGGATTGCGGTCAACGGTCAGAAAATCGCTGCCGATACAAGAATTATCAACCTCAAAAAGCTGTCTCGCAGCAGAATTGATTCCAAGCACACAGCCGTTAACATCCAGCATTACAAGTGCCTCGTTCATGCTTTCGGTAATCTGTTGCAACTCATCATTCTTTCGCTGAAGTTCCCGAATCTGACGCTCGATTTTTTTATGTTGAACATCAATCCGTGTCAGCAGGGGCGATATTTCGGGATACGTTTCGTTGTTCTCAAGCGGAGTATCAAGATTAAGCTCATTCAGCGGAGTAACAATACGTTTCGCCATTCTGTGTGCCAGCACGGCGGACAGAATAACCGCAATCACCGCAACAAAAATCATCGGTTGTATCATGCCGAGTACAAGCGCAGGAACGGAAGCGCTTTCCGTTGAAATACGCAGGAATGAACCGTCTTTGAGCATTTTCGCGCAATAAATAGTTTTTTGCGTAAGCGTCGAAGAATATCGACGGCTCATACCGTACCCGCCGTTCATTGCATCACGTATTTCCCGGCGATCAATATGATTCTCCATGGTCTGTGCATCAGACTTGGTATCATAAATAACTTCTCCCGTGCTTGATATCAGCGTGAGTCGAATGTTGCCGCCATCCGGCCTTATGCTGCCGTCCGCAACGGTTACGGCTCCGGTGTGGAGCCTTTTTATATATTCTCCGCCCTGTTCTTCAACTGCCGCTGCGGCAATATCAAGTTCTTCACGCAGTTGTTTTTCAATTACCTGCGTGAAATATCCGTACAGCACGCCTATTATGATAACAAAGCTTGCCAACAGAACAAGTGCCGCCGTTGTGATTATTGAACGAAAAATTTTATTTGACATAGTTTAGTCCTCCCACTGATTTTATGCGTAAATGCTCAGGTTCATTTCGCATTCTCTGCGTTCGACATTCTGTAGCCCACATTACGAACCGTTTCAATCAGTTTACCGTATGCACCGAGTTTTTGACGAAGTGTCCGAATGTGCATGTCCAGCGTGCGGGTTTCTCCGCAATAATCCATTCCCCAAATCTCGCTGAAAAGCTGTTCGCGTGAAAACGCAATGCCCGGTTTGCTCATAAAAAGCCTCAGCAGTTCATACTCTTTATAGGTCAGCGCAATCCGCTCCCCGTCCACAGCAACCGTATGTTCATCCTCATTAAGCGTGACGCCGGCAGCGCAAAGTACATGACTGCCCGGAGTTTTGCAGCGACGAAGCACTGCCTTGATGCGTGAAACCATTTCCAGCATTCCGAAAGGCTTAACGAGGTAGTCGTCCGCACCCATATCCAGGGTCTTTATCTTGTCATATTCCATGCTTTTTGCAGTCGCCATAATTACTGGAATTTCGCTCAGTTCCGATGAATTCTTCAGCCTGTGCAAAATTTGAACTCCGTCATCCCCCGGCAGCATAATGTCAAGAACAATCAGTTCCGGTTTTTGCTTGTGGATTGCCTCAAAAAGCTCCTTGCCGTCACGAAACCCCTGCGCCGCAAACCCGGTTGAACACAGCGTGTAAACCTCAAGATCGCGAATGCTTGCATCATCTTCAACACAATAAATCATGGTCATTCTTCCTTTCAAATCTCCGGCTTGCCTTTTGTTTCGGCGCGGAACACCCCTCAATTATTAATCAACCGGCGAGAGATTCCGCTGCGTGGCTTTCAAATTCATGCAGCGCCGCCAAAGTCAATCATTCGTTTTGAACATGCACCCCTGTCACGGAGAACATGACCCATTCTGCTATGTTTGTGGCATGGTCGCCGATACGCTCAAAATACTTTGCGATCATCAGCAGATCAAGTGCAAACTCGCCGTCACTCGGATCGGAAGAAATGCGTTCAATCAAATCCTGCTTGACACGATTAAAATAATCGTCAACAATATCATCCTGAGCAATAACTTCTTTTGCAAGTTCGACATCGCGTTTCACAAATGCTTCAATGCTGTTTGTGACCATTTTTGTTGCCGCCTTTGCCATTTTGTCGATATCTCCGCACTCCGCTCCGCTTCTGCCGTTCAAAAAGGCGATTATTTCCGCTATATCTTCGGCCTGATCACCGATGCGCTCCATATCGGTTATCATCTTGAGCGCTGCGGAAATCTGACGAAGATCCCCTGCAACAGGCTGTTGACGCAGCAGCAATTTGAGACAGAGTGTCTCTATATCGCGCTCCATTTTATCAATTTCGTTATCGATCGGTGCAACCCCGCCTGCGATTTTTGCGCTGCCCTCGGCAAGTGCCTTTGCGGAAAGATTGATCGCTTCCTCACACAATGCTCCCATTTCAATAAGCTCATTATTGAGCTGCCTCAGCTGGCTGTCAAAACTGCTTCTCATCATCCGAACCTCCCGGTAATATAATCTTCGGTACGTTTATCCTGCGGCTTTGAAAAAATCTTTTCCGTATCATCGCATTCCACCAATTCTCCCAAAAGGAAGAAGGCCGTTTTGTTTGAAATTCGAAGAGCCTGCTGCATGTTGTGAGTGACTATAATAATAGTATACTTGCTTTTAAGCTCCATTGCAAGCTCTTCTATACGTGTTGTTGAAATCGGATCGAGCGCGCTTGTCGGCTCATCCATTAAAAGCACGTCCGGATCGACCGCAAGCGCACGGGCAATGCAAAGGCGCTGCTGCTGTCCGCCGGAAAGACCGAGTGCGGATTTTTTGAGTCTGTCCTTCACTTCATCCCAAATTGCAGCATTTTTAAGAGACGTCTCTACAATTTCATCAAGCTTTGCTTTTGAGCGAATCCCGTGCGTCCGCGGGCCGTATGCAATGTTGTCGTATATGCTCATCGGAAACGGATTCGGTTTTTGGAACACCATTCCGATTTGTCTGCGCAGTTCGTTCACATCCGTGCCGGGAGCAAAAATATCTTTTCCGCGGTATTTAACGCTGCCCGTGATTCGAACATCCGGCACAAGATCGTTCATCCTGTTGAGCGTTTTTAAAAAGGTTGATTTACCGCACCCGGAAGGGCCGATAAGCGCAGTGATGCTACCTTCCGGAACAGAAATGTTGATATCTCTCAGTGCCTGGGTTTTTCCGTACCACAGGCAAAGGTCGTTCGTTGTGATTATGTTCATCATGCATTTCTCCTCTTTTCAAAGTGTTTGCCTGCAAGCGTTGCCGCAAGGTTTATTGCAAGCGTCAGTATCATCAGAATGGAAGCAATGGCAAATGCGACATCAAATGCCCCCTCCTCTTTTGCATAAAAGTACAGTGCAACCGTCAGAGTTGCGCCCGAGCCGGACATTGCCTCAAAAAAACCGTTCAGAACATGCGCAAACCCGGCAGTGTACAGCAATGCGGCTGATTCTCCCAGTATCCTGCCCACCGATAAAATGCAGCCTGTGACTATGCCGTCCACACACCCCGGAAGAACAACCGTGCGAATCACTCGCCATTTGCCCGCTCCGAGTGCAAATGCGCCCTCGCGATAACTGTTTGGAACGGTCTTCAGGCTCTCCTGCGTTGTTCGCATAATCGTCGGCAGATTCATTATCGCAAGGGTCAACGCACCTGCAAACAACGAGGTTTGAAGTCCCATAAATTGGCAGAAAAACAGCATCCCGACAAGCCCGTAAATGATTGACGGAATACCGGAAAGTGCCTCCGCCGCATATTCAATTGCCGAAACAATCTTTTTATTTCGCGCATACTCCGTAAGATATACCGCACTTCCGACTCCAAGCGGCAGAACAATTATCAATGTTGCAAAAACAATATACAGCGAGTTCAGAATATCCGGCAGAATTCCGACTCTGCCCGACAGATAACTCGGTGCCGTTGTCAACAGTTCAAATGACAGATTGGGCAAACCCTTTGCAAGAACATAGACAACAAGAAACAGCGCAAGCGCAAGAGTGATTCCTGTTGCAGCCGTCATCAATGCACGAACCGAATAAATCCACGCTTTGCGCTTCGCGGACATCTCGGATTTTTCCGAGGAGAACCCGCATTATTTTGATTTTCGGCGGAACTGAAACCAAATTCGTTATCTTTAGATTCTTTCTTCATCGCCGCAGCTCCTTTCATTGTAAAGCTCTTTCCGTGTTTCATTTTTTTCAGTTATTATGATAGCCTTTCCGTGTAAAGTTAAAAAGGACGCAATTGTAAAATTCGTGTAAAATCATCATTTTATTCTCTCGCTCGGCAAAGTTGTCAGCGGATTGGGTTGACTTTGGTATTTATTTCCATTATACTGTTTATGTATATCTCATCATTGTCATTTTACGACAGAAGGGAGGGTTGGTTCAATGAGCGATGAGCACGGCAGCGACTTTGTCGACGAGCTTATGGAATTTCTTCTTAGAAATTATTATTCCATGATGATTAAACGTGTGAAAAGATTTTTTCCAAACAAGTTCGATGCGGAAGATATCGTTACCGAAACCATAATAGTGCTGCTCGAAAACAAAAGTGCCGTTGCAGCGCATGAGGCACCGATTAAGTGGCTGCAAACAACGCTCACCCATCGTGTAAAGCAAAACAGCAGAATCGCCAAGCGAAACAGCGAGATGTTTGTTTCGTTGGAAACATTGGACGAATCCAAGCTGCCCTCCGTGCCGGATGCAGCCGATGATTATTGTGAATACAGCGACTTCCCCTTTGAAACAATGCTCGGCATCATAGCCTCTGAATTGAGCGAAAAAGATGCAAAAACATTCAACGATGTGTTCGTTCTCAAACGAGATCGCGAACAAGTCGCTGCCGAGTACGGCATTTCCCCCGAAGCGCTCCGTCAAAGGGCACGCCGTGTCGAAATGAAAGTGCGTCTTATTGTCTCTAAATTGCTTGGTTAAAATATATTTATTTTTTCAGTGAACAGAACGGGGATTTTTACCCTATACATAATGAGGGGGAAAATATCTCCAAGTTTTGAAACATGAAAATGAGAGGATTGATGTTATGCAGCGCATCAAACAAACAAAACAGGACTTTATTGTTCTGCTCAGTGAAACAAAAGAAACGCTCGATGAACAGCTTGCTCTGCCCCAAGTGGAACGTGACGCGGCATTGATAGCAGAATGCCTTGAAACGCTCGATTACATAAAGGGAGAAGCGAATCTGCCCGAGGGTGCTTTTGCTTTCGATTCATTTCAATTCTTTGCAAGAAATTCCTCTCCTTCAATACTCTGTAAGGAGGGCGCAAAACAACTCGAACCAAAATTCACCCCGAAGAGGCACACTCCCTCTGTTTCCCGCTTTTTTTTGCAAAAAGCTGCCCTTACCGCTGCAATAATGCTTTTGGTTCTGCCATACGCTTTTGACGGCAGTGCAAATGCGGCGGGGTTCACCCCGTGGCGCGCCGTAGCGGAGCGCAGCATGGATTATCTCGATATCTGCTACACTGCGGCTGAGGATCCCTGTGGAGATCCTCCCGGCGGTGCTTGGAGCGGCATTATCCCCGATACACGCATTCTTTCAGTTGAGGAATACGCCGCGCTGAACGTTCAAAGCATCAACTGTTCGGATCGCAGCGAGTTCATCGCAAAGTTCGGTGACAGGCTTGTCTGCCCCGATACACCGAGCGGATTCGCATTTGAATGGGCAAAGGGCTATATCGATGACATTTCGGCATCGGTCAGCATTCGATTCTCCGGAACGGAAGGCAAAGTGACTGTATCGCAGCATATCTTCTTTACCGAACCGGAGTCGGATTCCGTCACACGCGCAGTAAGGCTTTCCGGTGAATTCAGTGAACCGTATACTAAGTCGATTTACGGAATTGACTGCACCTTTGCAGAAAGTGAAACTCAGAATGTTGTCTGCTTCAACATCGGCTTTGATTCCTACACTCTGAACGGAGATGTTTCAATCGAAGCGATGGAGCAAATCGTACAATCATTGTTAACAGAATGAAAGGACTAATAATAATGAAAAAACTCATCCCCTTGTTTCTTGCAGCGATTCTGTTGCTTTGCAATATCTTTGCAGGCAATGCTTTGGCGGCAAATGAAACAGCCCCCGAAACCCTGTCGATTCCGACCGGAGTTGCATCCGCAACCCCACACGAAACCGATCTGTTCTTTTTTGATGAAGGCGTTGATCCGCAGGCCGCCGATCTGTTCACACGGCACGACATAACTTTCAGCAGTCACGGTCCAAATGCTGCCCGCGTTACTGTCAACCTTGAAACCGCCGACAACGTCAAAAAACTCGGCTTCACAAAATTGACATTTCAATATTGGAATGGCAGCAGCTGGGTTGAACTGAGCAGTGTACACGACGAGTACATTAACAACTCTGATTATTTTGGCTATTACAAAGTAATCACCAACCTGGTTGCGGGAGACTACTACAGGGTTCGGGTTGAATGCTATGCAAAAAAGAGCCTGCTCTCGGCTGCACAAAAAGTCACCCTGACCACAGCATACATTGTATGCAAGTAACCTGAACAAATATACCGTAAGAGGAATAAGCTAATGACCCGGCTTAAAAAGGTTCTCGCGGCACTTATCGCCGTTGTTTTCGCAGCTCTCAGCTGCCTTCCGGGCGTTCTTGTCCTTGCTGAAAATGCACAGGCAAATACGCTCAGCATTTTGTCACAAACAGCTGAAGAAACACCCCGTTATATCCATAACGTCGATGAAGACAAGATCATTGCTTTTCTCGACATTGAAACGGATGTACCCGGGGTTACGAATCGAGACGTTATCTATGACGTGGATTTATACAACAGCGGGTCTCAGCCTATATTCCCGTGGACACTGTATATTTCTCCGACAGTCGTTGGGGATACCTCGCCCGACGGATTTTTCTACGTCCTTGACTTCACGTTCGTATGCAGATATGAACTGAACTACAACGTGATTGACGATGACGGCATACCCTACTCATTCACAACCACCGAAGAGCATTTTCCGGATGTCTACGGCGTTGTTGATCTTGCCGGAACTTCAACGCATTACCTGAGCACACCGCGGCCGGGTCAAACACATGTTTACGGAGTTATAACAGACAACTGCCCTGATCTTATCTCCATAGAGTTCCACGGTCAGGAATACTGCACCGAACTTTCCGCAGTTAACTGCCCCAATCTTGAGAGCGTTATTGCCACCGAATGCAACTATCAGAGCATTGCCGTTCAGCCCAAAGGCTTTGAACGCCCCGTCACCGCAAGGGTTGAAGGCAGCGGCAGCATTGGATTCACGTATACCGAAAGCAGCGGCTTCTATGTTTTGTACGCAGAAGATACCGCAGACTTCCGCGGTTGGTACAATGCTGACGGCAGGCTTATCAGCCGCAGTACAACGGTTATTCTGGACTCGGATGAGATTGTTGACGCTGTCGCCTGCTATACAGATTGCTTCGGCATTAACGGCGATGTTGACGGGGACGGCAAAGTCACCGTTGCGGATGCGATTCTTGTTGCCCGCTATGCCATCAGCGCCGGCGAACTTTCCAATGAAGGCAATGCTCTTCAGCTTGCAGATTTCAACTGTGACGGGTTTGTCAATATCGTTGATGCAACCCTCATTGCAAGAGCAGCTCTCGGACTGAACTGAGGTGTATGCACAGGTCACTTTCAGCAAACGGAAACTAAACCTGAGCGCACCCTCCTGCAATCGCTGAGTTAACGTTGTTTCGGAAAAGGACACAGGCATAAACCCATTAACGGCTCAACGGATACTCGGCTTATCTCTCGGTATAAACGCCCCTTGAAGGAGACTGTTTCTCCGACAGGTGCGGTTTTATACAATCATATTTTTACCACACAGTGCAGCACCCCGACGGATGAAACCCGTCGGGGTGTTGTGCCTTTGTTTCGGTTTCAGGATTCGGCTTTTCCGCGCTTAAGGAAGAAGTTCAACGCCGCATTTATCATCATTATGAAAAGGAACAGCACAAGCGCAATTGAAAACAGTGCCTGCCGCTGCAAGCCCTCAGGTGCATAGGACATTCCGCTTGCAATGCCGGTCGTAAGGAAGCGGACGCTTTGAAAAAGGGAAGGCATGTTTGCGACATTGCCCGCAACCATCATAACAGCCATTGCTTCGCCTATCGCACGCCCGATGCCGAGCACAACCGCAGCAGCGATACCGCTTTTTGCTGCCGGAACGGAAACGCGGAACCATGTTTCCTCCGCCGTTGCACCGAGAGCAAGAGAGGCATCCTCATACTCCTTCGGAACGGCTTCAAGAGCAGTCATGGACACTTTTATGATTGAGGGCAGAATCATAATCGCAAGTACGATTATTGCGGCCAAGAGGCCGGAACCGTCTGCAAGGTTGAACGCATTGCGAATGCCCGGAACAAGCACCAACATACCCACAAGGCCGTACACAACCGACGGAATGCCTGCAAGCAGACTGACAGCGGACTCCGCAGCGGCGCGGAGTTTGGGTTTTGCAGCTTTTGCAAGATAAACAGAGGCAAGAAAGCCGATCGGCACGCCGAGTATGATTGCACCTGCCGTGCCGTATATGCTCGTTAAGATAAACGGCAGTATGCCGAATGCAGGAGTCGCTGCGGTGGGTTCCCATTTTTTGCCGAACAGGAAATTGATAAGCCCGATTTGTCGAATGGCCGGGATACCGGAAACAATGAGATATATCGATATCAGAAGCACACATGCAACCGTCACAAGCCCGAGTATCAAAAAGATGCCGTGAACAAAGTTTTCAAATGTTCTTTTTCTTTTTGCGGAACTGTTATCATTTAAGTTTTTCATATTCAGTTCTCCTTCACTTCTGTTTTCATTTGCATCAATCATCGTTTTTTTCTGTGAATCGGAATTCACTTATTGCCGCAGGCGGCAGCCCCCGAATCCGAGAAACTGCCGCCTGCGGTTCCGGCCGTTGTCAGTTTTATTTTGCGGCAACTGCGCCTGCATTGTTGATGATGGTTGCAGCGTCTTCGGAAGAGATGAAGTCAAAGAACTTCTGCGCGGCATCGGAAAGTTTTGCATTCTTTTTGGTTACAAGCACGAACGGGCGCTGAACTTTGTAGCTGCCGTCCTTAACCGTTGCTTCTGTGGGTGCAATGCCGTCAACGGTGAGAGCTTTCACGGTGTCTTTAAGGGCGGACAAGGAGGCATAGCCGATTGCATTGGGGTTTGAAGCGACAGCCGCGATAACATCACCGGTGCTGGTCAGTTCCTGCCTGTATTTGCATGCGTCCTTTGTGTCTGTAATGGACTCAAAGCCGTCCCTCGTTCCGCTGTTGGGTTCCCTGCCGATAAGGACAATTTCACCGTCCGCACCGCCGAGTTCGCTCCAATTTGTGATTTCGCCCTTGTAAACTTTTGCAAGGGTTTCAATGTCGATATCCGCAAGGTTGTTGTCGGGGTGCACGATAATCGCGATACCGTCATAGGCCAGTACCGTTCCGACAAGGCCTTTATCTGTTTCTTCCGTTTTCAGCGCACGGCTCGACAGACCGATATCACACCTTCCTTCCGAAACGGCGGTTATGCCGGAGCCGGAACCGGTGGGATTGTATGTAAACTTTATGTCGTCATTCGCCTGCATAAAAGCCTCGCCCAATGCACCGATAACCTTTGCCATGGAGGTTGAGCCGTCCGTTGCAACGGTGCCGCTCGTTTTGCCCTTGCCGGTGCAGCCGACTGCCGCAAAGCAGCTGATTGCCGTGACTGATGCAAGAATCTTTACCAAAAGCCTTTTGAATGTTGTGTTTTTCATGTTCGTTATCTCCTTTTGAGTTTTATCTTTTTCGTTGTCGTATCTCTTTCCGACGCATATAATGATAAAGCTCGAATGTAAAGCTGAAAAGACAGGCCATGTAAAGTATGTGTAAATGTTTAAATATATTATTCGTTTGTTAATTAATGCTGATTTGGTCACGAACAGCACGGAATCTGTTCATTGCACGGTTAACAATACCGCAATCATCCATGCTTGGATTCGTCAAAAGCCGCTGTGCACAATCTCTTGCAGCAGTCAAAGTTGAAAGATCCGCCGCCAATGCCGCTGCCGCGAACTCACTGACACCATGCTGCCGCATCCCCATAAGCTCGCCGGGACCACGCGTTTCAAGATCCTTTTCCGCAATCTCAAAGCCGTCATTGGTCTGCACCATCAGCTTGAGACGGGCATTTGCACTTTTTGACTCCGCAGAAGGCAAAAGAAAGCAGAAGCTTTCCCTTTCGCCGCGCCCGACACGGCCGCGAAGCTGGTGAAGCTGCGCAAGTCCGAAACGATCCGCACTCTCTATGACCATTATGCATGCATTCGGAACATCCACACCGACTTCAATAACCGTTGTTGAAACAAGCAGTTTTATTTCCCCGGTGCGAAAGGACTCCATCACGGAAGTTTTTAGTTTTCCGTTCATCTTGCCATGCAGCAGACCGACAGGAATGCTTAGGTTTTGCGACAGTTCCAGAAAAACACCCTTTGCGGACGGAACCCTGCAAAAAGACAATTCCGATTCATTTTGTTCATCCTGCTCATCGGCAAGCGGGCACACAACATACGCCTGAATGCCCGACTCTTTCACACAGTTTTCAATATAGCGATACATCGAAACGCGCTTTTGCAGCGGCACAAGTCGTGTCAAAATCGGCTTTCGTCCCAATGGCATTCCGTTTACGACTGAAATCTCAAGGTCACCGTACAGTATCAGCGAAAGCGTTCGCGGAATCGGTGTTGCACTCATAATAAGAACATCCGGAGATTCGGCTTTTTTATTCAGCAATGCGCGTTGATGCACGCCAAACCTATGTTGCTCGTCCGTCACAACAAGGCCGACGTTATTAAACTCTACATTGCTCTGGATCAAGGCATGTGTGCCTGTTATCGCAATAATCTCACCGTTTTTAATGCCGTTCAGAATGCGAATGCGTTCTTTCTGAGTTGTTTTCCCCGTCAAGAGTGCGCATTTTTCTCCGAAGTATCGCTGAAGCTGAACATAATGTTGTTCGGCAAGGATTTCTGTCGGCACCATCAAAACGGATTGACGTCCGTTTTTCATCGCAATATACATTGCGTACATTGCAAGCACCGTCTTTCCCGAACCGACGTCCCCCTGAATCAGACGGTTCATTGCGCGGGGAGCGGACATATCGTGTTCCAATTCATCCATAACACTGCACTGTGCGTGAGTCAGTTCAAACGGAAGCATTTCAATGAACTCATTGCGAACGCCGCCTGTTTCAAATGCAATGCCACGTTCTCTGCCGCGCTCCTGTCGAAGCATTTGCAGCACAATCGTAAGCATCAACGCATCTTCAAAAGCAAGCCTGCGCCGCGCCTGTCGAAGCTCTTCCGCATCATGCGGAAAATGCACGGAATGTATTGCATGCTTAAGCGAAATGAGATTGAATTCCGACGGAACACTGCGCGGCAAGGTCTCCTGCATCATGCCGGTGCCACAGGCATCAAGCGCTGCGCGGACAGCATTTCTGACAACACTCTGTGTCAACCCACGAACAAGAGGATACACAGGAAGCACGCCGGGCAGCGTATCCGAAAACACTGCGCGCACAAATCTTGCGCCATGCTTTTTGTCCATAAACCCGAGGATGTATCCTCCAGGTTCACGCGGTATGTTTCGCTGCATAAAGCTCTGATTGAACCATACCGCTGTCATATTTCCCGACGAATCGCCGATTGAAACATTTGTTACAACCGTTCCGTTTTTTGCGCGTATTGTTCTTGCCGGACCGATGAATTCAACATGAACGGCTGCCGCTTCACCGTCCTCAATATCAGAGATGCATCTTTCACGTGAAAAATCCAGATAGCCGCGCGGCATAAATCCAAGCAAATCCCGCAACGAAAAAAGCCCCATGCGAGCGAATTGCTCCGCTCGCGCAGGACCTATTCCTTTTAATGAAGTTATTGCCCTTTCGGACAACTCATCGCTGTGCATTCGATGTTTTTACTCCACTGAAATATAGTAATAATAAAGCGGCTGGCCACCGTGCTGAACGATAAACTCCGAATCCGCGTGTTTTTCGGAAATTCTATCCGCAAGCTCACTCGCTTCATCCTCGGATGTTCCTTCGCCGCAGTACAAGGTTACAACACCTTCACCGCCGTGTTTTTCAAGCATTATCTCAATGAGCTTTTCGGTTACGGCCGGAATAGTTTTATCAACGCAAACAATGCTTCCGTCAATTATTCCGATTATGTCATTTGCGGAGATAACGTTGCCGTTATAAGTCGTGTCACGCACCGCAAACGTTACCGAACCTGACACGACACCTGCGATTGCCTCCGTCATGTTTTGACGGTTGGTTTCCGTATCAGCTTCCGGATCAAATGCAATTACAGCCGAAACGCCTTGAACTATCGTTCGTGTCGGAATGACAATAACATTCTTGTCGCTGATTTCGGCCGCCTGCTGCGCGGCAAGAAGAATATTTGGGTTGTTCGGCAAAACAAAAACATTGCGTGCATTGACCTTTTTGATTGCCTGCGCAATCGTGTCAATGCTGGGATTCATTGTTTGTCCGCCGGAAATCAGATTGTCTGTTCCAAGGCTCCTGAAAACTTCGTCAATCCCGTCGCCGACGCTTACTGCAACTATGCCGAGTTCTTTCTCACTTGCCTTAAGCTTTGCCGTCAGCTCTCGATTCTGTTCCCGCATGTTTTCAATTTTCACGCGATCAATTTCACCCAAATCAAGTGCCAGCTGAAGGACTTTTCCGGGAGCATTGGAATGAACATGAACTTTGATGATGTCCTCATCATTCACAACAACAACGGAATCACCGATTTTCATAAGCTTCTCACGAAAATTCTCAATTTGCTTTGCGTTCGCACCTGACTCAATGTGTATTATAAAGAACTCAGTGCAATAGCCGAATTCGATGTCATTTATGTCGCTTATCGGGGCATCCTGCACCTCATCTTTTGGTTCAAGGCTCGGCAGCTCACCGAGGTTTTCGCTCAGTTCCTCACCGTCCAAAGCCATTTTGAATCCACGATATATTGTCAGTAGGCCCATGCCGCCGGAGTCGACAACACCGGCTTCTTTAAGCACGGGAAGCATATCCGGAGTTTTTTTCAGCGCAGCTTCGCCGCTTTGCAGCATAACATCAATGATTTGATATGCATCCGCGCCTTTTGCTGCCGCTTTGTTGACCGCATCGCTCATAAGCCGCGATACCGTCAGCATTGTACCCTCCTTGGGTTTCATAACGGCTTTGTACGCCGCTTCTGTTCCCATGGTGAGCGCATCTGCAAGCAGTCTTGCGTCAAGTTCGTTTTTTGTGCCTTTCAGCGCACGTGAAAATCCTCTGAATATCTGAGAAAGAATAACACCCGAGTTGCCCCTTGCGCCGCGCAGAGCTCCCATTGAAAGTGCCGAAGCCAGTTCTTCAACGGAATCGGATTTAACCTGTCTGATTTCTGCAACGGCACGCTGCATAGTCATCGACATGTTCGTTCCGGTGTCTCCGTCCGGAACGGGAAAAACATTCATTGCATCGATCGCCTGCTTGTTCTTTTCAAGACAAGCCGCACCCGTCAGGAGCATTTCACGGAAAAGCGATCCCTCTATTGTACGTTTAATCAATTTTTATAACCTCCAAGGTGAAAAGCCGAAAAGCTTTATACCCGAACTGCCTCGACGTAGATATTAACATGCTTGACTTTCAGCCCGGTCAGCTCTTCCACGCGATATTTAACGTTGCTTATGGTGTTGGCAGCAACCGCAGGAAGCGAAACGCCGTACATAAGCGTAACATAAAGGTCAATGTCGATGCTCTGATCCTCAAGAATCGAAACCTTAACGCCGCGTTTAACGTTTTCTCCGCCAACGAGCTGAAGCAATGCATCGCCCGCCGTTTTGCTGTTCATTGCAACAATCCCGTAGTTTTCGCCCGCAGCAAAGCCTGCAATGCTTGCGATAAGCTCTTCGTTCATGGTAATCGTACCAAGTTCGTTCTTAATAACAGCAGTCATGGTTTACACCTCCAATAAAATTTGGGAATAATAACATATTAACAGGCACATTTTACAACAAACGGAGCAAAGTTGCAAGCGGAATTGCATGCACAGCCGTCGAATATCGCAACAAATCCCGTGTATTGATGAAAAAAAACTTATAATTCGCAGGTTGAGCCGTCTCATTCCCCGCCGTTATCGGCGGAATCCGCTTGGCTTGACGTGTTCGCAGGCAGCTCCCTGTCGCCGGTCTGTGAGATTTCATCGTCTTCCCGAATCGGCAGCGGAGGCAGATCCCGAAGCGATGAAAGGCCGAATTTTCTTAAAAAAGCATCAGTTGTTCCGAACTGCATAGGGCGGCCGATGCAGTCCTTCCTGCCGAGCTCAACTATCAGCCCCTGCTTCAGCAGCTGCGTCACCGAATACTCGCAGCGCACCCCGCGCACACTTTCAATATCCGCCCGCGTTACGGGTTGACGATACGCAATAACGCTCAGAGTCTCAAGCAGCGAATCACTCATGGTCCGCTCCTCCGGCGGAGAAAGCAGTTTCACGACCCATTCATTGTATTCGGAATTTGTAACAAATTGAACCGTGTCCTCCGTCATATACGGAATCATCCCTCGTCCGGCTTTTTTCATTTCTTCGGCCATTTGCGAAATGCTTTTCCGTATCTCAGGCGCACTGATATCAAAAACACGCTGCAGTTCGGTGATGCTCACCGGTTCTCCGGAAACATACAGCAATGCTTCAACTATGCCGAAAAAAACACCGATTTTTCCCGCATCGCATGTTTCCTCATTTTCGCTGCAATTCGAAATTTTAACAGTTTCCGTGTTCACAAACCAATCCTTCAATTCCCCATGATGATTTCAAACGCATTCTCTTTATCCGCCGCAGTTCAATCCTGCTCATCAATATAATTCACGGTATTGTCATCGGAAAGCAGTTTAACGCCGAATATCGTTATCTCTCCGCAATAGTCCGTCTGTTCGAGTCGGATTTCACCGTTTGAAATCATTTCCAGCAGCGACATGAACGTGACGATTATCTCACTGCGACCGGCACCATCAGTCAATCGTCCGAATGTTGTTTTTCCGTTTTCGCTCCGCAATACGCCGCGAATCCTGCGGGTACAGCCGCGAACCGTGAACTCGTCCTTTTGAACGGTGTGAACATGCTCTCTTTGCTTCTCCTCCCCGCAGCGTCCAAGCACCGAAAGCATGGCGGCAAACAGTCGCTCAACCGTCGTGTTGCGAAGGATTATTTCTTTTGGCGGCAAAGGGAATTCCTCGGGCGGTTTGGTTCGCATTCCGTATGCCTCATGCGCAAGCTCGCGCATTGTTTTTGCCGCTTCTTTAAAAGCCTTGTATTCGCGAAGCTGCCTTATGAGAGCCTCTCCGGGATCCTCCTCGGTTTCGTCGCCGTCAGTTTCTTTCAGCACGGGCGGGAAAAGCGACCGCGACTTTGCGTAAACAAGCGTTGCGGCAACAGTCAGGAACTCACTCGCCTGCTCCATGTCAAGCTCATCAAGCTCCGTCATATAACTCAGGAACTCGGAAGTGATTTCAGAAACAAAAATGTCCTTTATGTCGACTTCCGCTTTTTCAATAAGATGGATAAGCAGATCAAGCGGCCCGTCAAATTGCTTCAGATGTACCCTGTACTCCATATCAGTGCTCTGAAAAATCATCCCGACTCTGTGACAAAAGCTCAATGAATGAATATAAGCTTCATCAACCCATAAATTCCATCCTGCAGCCAACCGGAAACAATACCCACGGGAGAGAAATCAAGCCTGTCGCAAACGAACACTGCAACAACAAGAATAATGTAACCGTAGCGCTGCATGTTGAGGAGAATATTCGGCGGAATATTCTTTCCGAAGAGTGTAATGATAACGTGCGAACCGTCAAGCGGCGGAATCGGAATAAGGTTAAACACAATAAGCCCGCAATTGAGTCCGACAAAATAATAAAGTATTATTGCTATCGTGCTCAGCACGCTATCCGTCATCATTTTGTATCCGTTCACAGCGAGCATCGTGTAAAGAATCATCGCTCCGACAACGGCAAGAATAAGGTTCATCGTTACACCCGCAAGGGAAACAACAATTTCTCCTTTCTTGAAGTTGTTGTAATTACGCGGATTTACGGGAACCGGTTTTGCCCAGCCGAACCCAAACAGAACCAGCAGAATGAAGCCTATCGGGTCAATGTGCGCAAGCGGATTGAGCGTCATTCTTCCCAGATTTCGTGCCGTGGGGTCTCCCATTTTGTATGCCGCATATGCATGACCGAATTCATGAAAAGTCAATGAAATCAGAATTGCAGGCACGACATACAATGCATTTCGCAAAAAGCTTGTAATGTTTTCCAGCATGTGTGATTTGCGCCGCCAAACAAGTTCCAACGCAAGCACGTTTCGCCTGTTCGCAGAGCATTCCTCTCTTTTGATTTGAATATTATATCACAGTTACCTCTTTTCCGCAACCATCGAACAATTGATGTTTGGTTTACAGGATTAATTAATCAAACTTTCTTTATCCACTCTGTCGAGATCAGTTTCAGATAGTCCGCAAAAACCGCTTTTTCCGCATTTCCGTCGGCAATCAGTGCAACGTCGGCAAGAACAACGCCTTTTGAATCCGTAACAATCAACCGTCCGACTTTATCACCCGTTGTAATCGGAGCTTCAAGGCATTCCGCAAGTTCCGCATTCAGGCTGTATGCCGTATCCGAGACACTCACAAGCAGAATCACATTGCTTTCGGCAGCTGCACCGATGCTCCGTCTCATTGAACCGTTTACGGCAACTTGACCGAACAAATCACCTTTTTTATTAATCTCCACACTTCTGAAAGAGGCAAAACCGTAATCGAGCAATGCTGAACCGCAGTCAAAGCGCGTTCCGCTTGTTTTTGCTCCGAGTACAACCGCAATAAATGCGGTATTACCGCGTTTTGCAGCAAAAACTCCGCAGTATCCCGCCTCAGTTGATGAACCCGTGCCGACACCGATGCAGCCCGAATACTGTTTCACCAGTTTGTTCGGATTTGCAAGCTCCGTTGCGCCCGCTCCGGTGTTGTGTTCGATTTTTTCATAGAACTTTGTTCCGAATTTGCGATACGATCCACTTGCCGTCAACGCTGCACCGATTTTTGCGAGTTCTGATGCGGACAGTTTTTCTCCCGCACCGCATATTTCCGAAAAATTTGTTTCTACACCAATCCCCGCCATGCACGCATTAATTTCCTGCACTGCTGCCGATTCCGAACCTGCTGCCGCAAGCGCGAGCGAGTGCGTTGCATCGCCCGCATTAATCATAACCGCCGCCAAGAGCATCGTTTCCGCATCCATCTGCTCACCTGCCTTAAGAAAGGCTGTTGTTCCGCCGATTCCGGCCGCTTTTTCGCTGACAGAAACAGCATCCCCGGGTTTCAACCGTCCCTCGTCAAATCCCTTGCACACGGAAACCAACGCTGCAAGGCGCGTCAAACCTGCAGCCGGCAATTTTTCCTCTGAGTTATATTCATAAACCACACGTCCGGTGCCGACTTCCGCAAGCAATGCCGCACTGACCTCTCCTTCCGCAATCGGCTCCGGCTTCTTTTCGCTCTCCGTATGCACCGAACCGTTTGCAGCAACTCCCGCCGTGTTAATAAACAGCACGCAGCAGCCGACAATAATTGCCGATAAAACCCGAAGTTTTCTTAATCGTCCCGTTCCGACTCCGTATGTATCCTTTTTTATGAACATAAAACCACCTCTCCGACTTTGTTCGTTACAGCATATTCATCGGAGAGGCGGCAGTATTCTGTTTTTTTCGTTTTTCTTCAACGGCATTCAATGCCGTTCAATCTCAAAACCGATTTCGAATCATTTCCGAATCAAATTAAGGAAAGATTCACCTGCGCCGAACTTTTCATCGGTCAGATACCGATAGACCGTTGCGCCTATATCCGCAAAACTGTTTCTTGTTCCGACGGACACGGGCTGAATATCCTTCCCGAATGCAAGAATCGGAATGTACTCTCGGGTATGATCTGTTCCCGGGAAGCACGGATCGCAGCCATGGTCAGCCGTTATGATAACAAAATCTCCGTCCTTCATTGCTCCGAGCAGCTCCGGAAGTCTGCTGTCGAAATACTCCAGCGCGGCCGCATAACCCTCAACATCGTTTCTGTGCCCGTACAGCATGTCGAAATCAACAAGGTTTGTAAATATAAAGTCCCCCCTGCCTTCTTTCAGAAAACGCAGCGTTGACTCAATGCCGTCATGGTTATTCTTTGTGTGATCAACGGTTGTGATTCCGCGATGTGCAAATATGTCCTCGATTTTACCGATTCCGACAACATCCATGCCCTTCCCGCAAAGCGCATCAAGTATCGTTTCTCCGACCGGCTGAAGGGCAAAATCACGCCTGTTTTCCGTTCGGGTGTATTTCCCGTTGCCGCCGATGAACGGACGCGCAATGACTCTTCCGACAAGGTTGTCGCCCGTCAGCATTGCCCGTGCGGTCTCGCACATTTTATAAAGCTCTTCAAGCGGGATAACGTCTTCATGCGCCGCGATTTGAAACACGCTGTCCGCCGAGGTATAAACGATCGGTTTTCCCGTTGCAACATGTTCGTCACCGAGCTCCTGAATTATTACCGTGCCGGAAGCAACTTTGTTTCCAAGCGTTCCTCTGCCGATTTTGCGCTCAAATTCTTCCATCAACGCTTTCGGGAAGCCGTTCGGATATGTGCGGAACGGTGTTTTCATTGCAAGTCCTGCCATCTCCCAGTGTCCGCTCGTTGTGTCCTTTGCCTTTGTGACCTCCGCTGCCCGTCCGAACGCGGCCGTCGGCGCATCCGTGCGCGGAAGCCGTGAGTTTTCAATATTTCCGATTCCGAGTGCCGTAAGGTTCGGAATGTTCAGCGGCCGCGCCGCATTAATATTGCCGAGAGTGTGAGCACCCGCATCCCCAAATTCGCCTGCATCGGGCATTGCTCCGATTCCGACGCTGTCCAAAACGATTATCGCTGCACGTTTTTTCATATTCTGTACCTCTTTATTATTGCTCCGAACAGTGTTCGGCTGTTTTTGCTGTTTCGGCTTTCGACCCGACAGTTTATGTCGTCTGTCTGAGTCTGCTTCCGAATTATATTATAGTCACTTTTCCCGTTTTTGTCCACCCCAAGCAGCACATACTTTTTTGATTTAGAACGAATATTGATTCCCGATTTTAAAATTCTTCTACAAAAATTTGTTTTACCTATTGACACCCGCATTGCATTGGCGTACAATGTATACAGTTCAACGGTATGCTAAGCTATGCGCCAGTCAGAGCCACGAACAATAACCTTTAAGGAGTATATCGTGAAAAAACTGTTCAAAACCATCCTTCCCCTTCTGCTGTGTGTTTCCATGCTGCTCCCCGTCTTTTCTGCTATGGCGTTCTCCTTGATAAAAATTACGGCGACGGGATTAATATCTGCCCCGATGACGGCATAAATGATGTCACAGTCATTTTCGGCGGCGATGCGGACGGAGACGGAACGCTCACCCTCGGCGATGCACTTGCCATCATGCGAACAGCCATCGGAGTTGCTCCGGAGTTCGGCGACAATATCGGCGACATGAATGCGAACGGCGATATTAATCTCGATGATGCAATAACACTTGCACGTATCTGCATCGGCGTATATTGATAATAAATACGCTGACATAAAATCTTAAAACACTGATGCTCCGCACACTGAGGCAGCTCCGATTTCCGATTAACGGTTATTCCGAGTGTTCTTAAACGGCAGAGCATCTTTTTATTTTGTTTTTCCCGTTTTTTAGCCCTTTCTCCAATAAAAAACATAAATAACCCTGTCGAAAAATCCAAACCCTAACTGCAAGGCAGGCTGTAACGAAATGCGTCAATTCGCATTTCTCCAAGAATTGACCGACTTTTGCCACGAATCAAACGCGCAAGATGCAGGCTGTCAAAAGCATGAAAGCAGTAAAAGGTGTTTTTATGAAAAAAATAATCAACAGGATAAAATCATGTCGAAATAATACGGCCGAATGTGCAGAAGATTGCAGCGAGGAAAAGAGCTCCGAAGTTTGTGCGCGTGCATTGAGGAAACGACGCCTTAAGACGATTCTGCGGATTCTGTTAATTGTTTCCGCACTTGCTGTCACGGCAATTATCATATTCTTTGCCCAATTCTTCAAAATCAATGAATGGCAAGAGTTTTCGGCGGACAAGATTCTTAATTCGGACAGGAGTGTGCTTATTTATGATGCGGACGGCACGCTTATTTCGACTGCGTGCGGCGGCGACGAACGTATACCCGTCAGCATTGAAACACTTCCCGAATATGTAAAATATGCCTTTATTTCTGCCGAAGATACACGGTTTTACGAACACAAGGGCATTGATTTTATCCGCATACTCGGTGCTGCATGGGCCGATATTAAAGCAGGTGAGCTGAAAGAAGGCGCTTCAACAATCGGACAGCAATTGATAAAACTCAGCCACTTAAGCAGCGAAAAAACTTTTGAACGCAAAGTGGAGGAAGCATATCTTTCAATGCGCATGGAAAAGCAGTTCACAAAGGATGAAATTCTTGAAATGTATATGAATTTTGTCTATTTCGGGGGCGGATTTTACGGGATTGAAGCCGCCTCTCTCGGCTATTTCGGCGTTCATGCAAGCGACCTGAGCATTGCGCAGTCTGCGCAGCTTGCGGGCATTTTGAAATCGCCTTCGACCTATGCCCCGCACCTTAACGCCGAAAAATCGCTCGGAAGGCGCAATACGGTGCTTGGACAAATGCACGAATACGGCAGGATCTCCGATGAAGAGTATTCCGCCGCACTCGAAGAAAAAGTTGAGCTCCGAAACGCAATACCGAAACAATACAGCTACTATATTGACTTTGTGCTGTCCCGTTCTGCACAGATTCTCGGCATGAGTTTGGACGAGTTTCTGCGTTCCGGAGCAAAAGTCTATACCACGCTTGACACGGATGCGGACAATTACTGCACTGCACTGATTAACGATTCCGAACTTATGCCCGGCAAAAACGCGCAAGGGGCAATTGTTTTGCTTCGAAGCGACGGCAGTATTGCCGCAATAAACGGCGGACGCGGCGAATACACGCGTTTTTGTTTTAACCGTGCCGTGAATGCCGAACGCCAGCCCGGCTCACTGATTAAGCCGATACTTTGCTATGCTCCGGCGGTTGAACTTCGCGGCAGCACTGCGGCTTCGACAGTTGATGACAGTCCGCGTTCTTTTGACGGGTATTCTCCACGCAATTCCGGCGACAAATACATGGGGAAAATCACGCTGCGCACTGCTCTTGCAAAATCACTTAACATTCCTGCCGTTGAGCTTTTGTCCGAAGTCGGGATTCCGAACGCGGTGCTTTTTGCCGAACACCTCGGGATTTCATTCGAAGGCGAAAACCTCAGCCTTGCACTTGCCCTCGGTGGATTCACGCACGGGATATCCCCGTTGGAGCTTTCCGGGGCATACTGTGCACTGTCCGGCGGAGGCAGATATACAGAGCCATTTGCCGTAACCAAAATTGTTTCACCTGCCGTGACCGGTTCCGACGAATATTCGATACTGTATGAACATCGGTCGGAAAAAACACATGCAATGTGTGCCGAAACAGCTTTCATCGTTACAAGCATGCTGCGCACCGCCGTTGATGAGGGCACAGCAAAAGTTCTTTCGGAAACCAACCTTCCCATCGCAGCAAAAACGGGAACCAACCTGGATTCAGGCGGCAAGGTTCGTGATGCATGGCTTGCGGCATATACTTGTGATTATACCGCTGTTGTATGGCTTGGCACAGATTCATCGGAATTCGGAACACTTCCCGAAGGTACCACGGGCGGAAACAGTGCAAGTCTTATTGCGAAAGAGCTCTTTAATCACCTCTACAGCGGCAAAGAGGCGCAAGAGTTTCCCGTGCCGGACGGAATACGTTTATTTGCATTGGACAAAGCCGCACTGAAACCGAACATAAAGCAGTCCTTGCAACAGCGTATACCCCCGACAGTGAGATCGTTCGGGAATACTTTCCGATTTCTGCTGCACCTTTCGAAACAAGCAAGTTCTGGCAATTGCCGTCTCCTCCGCAGGATGTATCATGGCGAAGTGATGAGCGCGGAAATCCCGCAATACGATTCACCGCACAGGATTCACGGCTTTGCTATCGAATCATTCGTGCCGAATGCGGAGTTTTCGGAGCATTGAATTCACAAACCGAACGCTGTATAGCCGAAATCAGCGGGAGTACCGGCGAAACCGAGTTTATTGATTTCACGGCTTTACCCGGCAAGTCATATTTTTACTGTATTCAAACGGTCAACCCATGCATATCGGTTCACGGGCTGCCGGCAGCAAGCGATAAATCCCGCTTGCTGCGTATCTTTTGCAAAGTGAATTAAAGAGAATCAAATCACGAAGAAAAGCGCAGTCGAAAAAATCCGGCTACGCTTTTTTGATTATTTTATTGAAAATACGAACGAAGGTTATCTGTTTTTCAGTTCCTCAATCATGAGGGGGATAACCTTGTGCAGGTCACCGCAGATACCGTAATCCGCAACGCCGAAAATAGGCGCATCGGGATTCTTGTTAATCGCAATAATGCACTCACTGTTCTGCATACCTGCAAGATGCTGAATCGCACCGGAGATACCCGCCGCAATATAGATACGGGGACGAACGGTTTTACCGGTCTGTCCAACCTGATGGTCGGCACCGATATAACCTGCTTCAACAGCAGAGCGGCTTGCACCGACAACACCGCCGAGAACATTTGCAAGTTCTTCAATGAGTTTGAAACCTTCCGCACTGCCGACACCCCTGCCGCCGGATACGATGATATCAGCGTCAACAAGGTTAACTTCCTGCTTAAGGGATTTTACGGTTTCAATAACGCGGGTGTGAATATCGCTTGACTCGAGGGAGAATGCCGCCTTATCCACAATCGCCTTATGTTCGGGGTTGTAAGCTGCCTTTTTCATAACGCCGGGACGTACGGTTGACATCTGCGGGCGATGATTGGGCGTGATGATGGTTGCCATGACGTTGCCGCCGAATGCGGGACGAGTCTGAAGCAGACCGTGGGTTTCGGGGTCAATATCAAGAGCGGTGCAGTCTGCGGTAAGACCGGTGTAGAGCCTTGCGGAAAGGCGCGGACCGATATCGCGGCCGATATTTGTTGCACCGATAAGCAGAACAGCGGGCTTGCGATCGTTGATGACATCAACGATAACCTTTGCATATGCCTCAGTGTTGTAGTCCTTGAGCAGCTCACTTTCGCAGAGGATAACGCGATCCGCACCGTATGCGCCAAGCTCGTTGCAGAGATTGGAAACATTGCTGCCGAGGAGGATTGCGGAAAGTTCGGTGTTGAGCTTGTCCGCAAGCTTTCTGCCTTCACCGAGAAGCTCAAAAACCGTGTTCATGAGAACACCGTCACGCTGTTCGGCAAATACCCAAACGCCCTTGTAATCATCAATTGATGCTTTGGGAGCCTCTGCCTTGTCCGCCTCGATAGCCTCGCAGGGGCAGGCATTTGCACATGCACCGCAGCCGATGCACTTATCGCTGATTTCCGCAACGCCGCTTGCCGTTGAGATTGCGCCGGCAGGACATTGCGCTTCGCATGCGCCGCAGCCAATACATTTTTCAGTAATAACTTTAACCATAAATATGCCTCCTATTACAGCAGATGCTTTTCATCGAGCTTTGCGATAAGGGTCTTAACGGTTTCCTTATCTGCACCCTCGAGCATGATGCCCTTGCCCTTTGCTTCGGGGCTGAAGGTTCTGTTTACATTGGTGGGAGAACCCTTGAGCCCGATCTTTTCGGCATCAACGGGAACATCGTTAAAGCCCCAAACCTGAACGGTCTTGTTATATGCTTCGAAAATTCCCTTGGGAGTCATATAACGCGGCGTGTTAAGTTCTTTGATTGCCGTAAGAAGAACGGGCATCTTTGCTTCGACAACGGTGTAGCCGTCCTCAAGCTGACGCTGAACGATAACCTTATCGCCTTCGATATCGAGCTTCTGAACGTAGGTGATCTGCGGGATGTTCAGCTGTTCCGCAATCTGGGGACCGACCTGTGCGGTGTCGCCGTCGATTGCCTGCCTGCCGCAGAAGATGATGTCGTAATCGGGAATCTTTTTGATTGCGGTTGCAATAATGTAGCTGGTTGCCCAAGTATCGGAACCGCCGAACTCCCTGCCGCTGATGAGGATCGCTTCATCGGCACCCATTGCAAGCGCTTCGCGCATTGCAACATCAGCCTGAGGGGGACCCATCGAAACAACGGTGACCGTTGTGTCGGGGTTCTCGTCCTTGATGCGGAGAGCTTCTTCAAGAGCATTTTTGTCATCGGGGTTGATGATGCTGGGTACGCCGTCACGGATAAGTCTGCCGGTCTTGGGATCAAGCTTAACTTCGGTGGTATCGGGAACCTGTTTTATGCAAACGATTATTTTCATGTTCTGTATCCTCCGTTTATCTGAAAATTGCGCCGGAGATAACCATCTTCTGAACCTGCGAGGTGCCCTCGTAGATCTCGGTAATCTTTGCATCGCGCATCATTCGTTCAATCGGATATTCGCGTGAATAGCCGTAGCCGCCGTGGAGCTGCACGCACTTTGTGGTAACATCCATTGCGGTTTCCGCGCAGCGGAGCTTTGCCATTGCAGCATCCATGGAGAAAGGCTTGCCGCTGTCCTTTGCCATTGCAGCCCTGTAAAGCAGGAGCTTGGAGGACTCTATTTCGCACTTCATGTCGGCAACCATCCACTGGAGACCCTGGAATGCGGAAAGAGGTTTTCCGAACTGGATTCTTTCCTTCATGTACTTGATGGTTTCGTTGAACGCACCCTCAGCAATGCCGAGAGCCTGTGCTGCAACACCTACACGCCCGCCGTCAAGGGTGGTCATTGCAATTTTGAAGCCCTTGTTGAGGTCGCCGAGCAGATTCTCTTTGGGAACAATGCAGTCTTCGAAAACAAGTTCGGTTGTTGAGCTTGCGCGAATGCCGAGCTTGTGTTCAACCTTGCCTATTGAGAAGCCCTTGAAGCCTTTTTCAATAATAAATGCGGAAATGCCCTTGTTGCCGCGGGATTTATCCGTCATTGCAAAAACAATGAATGTGTCGGCATAGCCGCCGTTTGTGATGAAGCATTTGCTTCCGTTAAGCACAAAATGATCACCGTCAAGCACCGCAACCGTCTGCTGTGCGGCAGAGTCCGTGCCTGCGTTGGGTTCGGTCAAACCGAACGCACCGAGTTTTTCACCCTTGGCAAGGGGAACGAGATACTTCTGCTTCTGCTCTTCGGTGCCGTATGCAAGGATGGGATAACAGGCAAGCGACGTGTGTGCGCTGAGGATGATTGAAGTTGTTGCACAAACCTTTGCGAGTTCTTCAATCGCGATGATGTAGCTGAGCGTGTCTCCGCCCGCTCCGCCGTATTGCGCGGGGATATTGATGCCGAGCATTCCGTATTTTGCCATTTTGCGGACGGTTTCAACGGGGAACTGCTCCGTGTCATCGATCTCGGCTGCAAGGGGCTTTACTTCGTTTTCTGCGAAATCATGCATGAGCTGCCGAATAAGCTCTTGCTGCTTGGAAAGGTTAAAATCCATATTGACTCCTTTCAATAATAGGACAAGTCTCTTAAGTATTTGCAAATGCAACCGAACAACCGACCATTCCGGCGTTCATCGGTTATTTGCATTAAAAGCCTCTATCAATCTCAATTATAGTACAGTTTTTGTGTGTTTTCAAGTGCAGAGCACGCAATTTTTCACGGTAAATGCGATATATTTAAGCAGGCCCCGATTTGCGGCTCGTTTCGGAAGCAACATCGAAAATGAAAGCATTTTTATTCAAAAATCTGACTGTTCGGCCGCGTTTTTCGGTAATCCCACTTAAAAAAGGCAGCTGTTTTCAGCAGATAAAGAAACCGGCAGCAATTTTTGTAATCCATGCCGGTTTCTCTCGGTTTTTAAACTGTTAATGCTCTTTTATTTTGAGTTCTTTTTTTCAATTGTCCGCAAAGTACGCCTGCTGTCATTTTCCCGGATGCATTGCACGCATTGCATTAAGAATTGCAATCAGGCAGACTCCTACATCGGCCACCAGTGCCATCCACATTTCTGCATAACCTAACGCTCCAAGCAGCAAAGTTGCAAGTTTGACGGCCAATGCAAAAATTATGTTCTGCCACGCGATACGAACCGTGCGCCTTGCAATGCGAACAGCAAGCGGAACCTTTTCAATCCTGTCGTCCATAATGACAATATCTGCCGCCTCGATCGCCGCATCGGAGCCAAGCCCGCCCATTGCCAATCCTACGTCCGCTCTTGCAATAACCGGCGCATCATTGATTCCGTCTCCGACAAATGCAACGCTGCGTTTTCCGTTCTCCTTTGCCAGTTCTTGCTCAACAATTTCAACTTTGTTCTGCGGCAGAAGTTCCGCATGGAATTCAGCAATGCCAAGCGCATCCGCAATATTCTTCGCAGCCGCTTTTCTGTCGCCTGTCAGCATCACAGTTCTTATGCCCAAGTCGTTGTTAAGTTCCTCGACAGCCTTCTTTGCGCCTTCTTTGGGTGTGTCGGCAATCTCGATACAGCCCATGTACTTTCCGTCAACCGCCGTATAAATAACGGTCCCGGACGCATCACGTTCAACGGGCTTTGCTCCGATTTTGTGCATAAGTTTCAAATTACCCGCGCAAACCGTCCGTCCGTCAACAACCGCTTTAACTCCGTGTCCCGCGATCTCCTCAACTTCGGCTGCTTTCGGCAGCTTCATTTCTTCTGCCGCAGACATTATGCAGGCAGCAAGCGGATGCGTTGAAAAGCTCTCGGCAGCGGCTGTGTATGTAAGCAGCGTTTCCTCGCTTGCATCGGGTTCTGCATATATGGCTTTAATGCTGAACCTTCCGTGTGTAAGTGTGCCGGTTTTATCAAAAAGTACCGTTCCGCAGCGTGCAAGCGTCTCCATATAGTTGGAACCTTTCACGAGAATGCCGCGTTTTCCCGCTCCGCCTATTCCGCCGAAAAACGTCAGCGGAACAGATATGACAAGCGCACAAGGGCAGGAAATAACAAGGAAAGTCAACGCGCGGTAGATCCACTCCGACCATGAGCCGTTGAAGAAAAGCGGCGGAATGATTGCAAGCAAAACAACAAGTCCGACAACACTCGGTGTATACCAGCGAGCGAATTTTGTTATAAAGTTCTCGCTTTTTGACTTGTTTGCAGTCGCCCCTTCGATAAGTTCCAGCATACGGGCGACGGTTGAATCCTCGTATTCGCGTTCGGCACGCACCCGCAAAGTTCCCTGAATATTTATGCATCCCGAAGTTATGCTTTCGCCCGCCGCAACATCCCGCGGTGCAGACTCTCCCGTTAATGCAGCCGTGTTAAGGCTTGAGCTCCCCTCAACCACAATGCCGTCCAGAGGAACACGTTCCCCCGCACGGACAACAAAGATGTCGCCCACATGAACTTCATCCGGCGAAACCTGCTTTATTCCGTCAACAGTCTCAAGCTCCGCACTCTCCGGACAAATGTCCATAAGGTCGGCAATCGAACGCCTGCTTTTTCCGACAGCAATCGACTGAAGCAGCTCACCGAGCCTGTAAAGCAGCATGACAAGCACCGCTTCGGCATATTCTCCCACGGCAAGTGCACCGACAGATGCAACGGACATAAGAAATTTTTCGTCGAGAAATTGTTTCCCCGCAAGTCCGTGTACAGCATCAAGGATTACATTCAAACCAAGAACAATATACGGCACCGCAAAAATCAAAAGTTTGCTCCATCTCGGAATTTCGAAAAAATATGAGTAACGGCAACTGCGGCAGCAAGCAAAACCGCACCTATAATAATCATTGTCAGCTCGCGTTTTTGTGATTTTGTCATATCGCACCTCGTATTATCGAAATCGAAAATACACCCTTCTTTGTTTTATCACGCTGTCAGTATTGACTGCCGCAGAATTAACGTTCATGCACGGTCTGCGGCAGCCGAATCTTTTTCAGCAGCAATTTGTCATCAGTTCGTTATTTGACGATAATTTCCGCATCGCGTTCAACTTTGCGGCAAACATGCGCAGCCTCTTTCAAAACAGTCTCAAATTTTTCATCATCGGCATCAATGATTATTTTGCCTGTAATGAAATTGATGGTGCATGAATTCACACCGTCAAGCTTTGAAATCATGCCTTCGATCTTTGCGGCGCAGTTTGCACAGTCAAGTCCTTCAATTCTATAAGTCTTTTTCATGGTATTCATCCTCCTGATTTTAATTGTTTTATTGTCACGGCCCGTTTCACTGAACAGGTACTGTTTTATTTTCGTTCAAGACAGATTCAGTCTTTATTCCTACCGTTTATTCGCACACGTGTTCCATTCCCTGAGCAAGAATGGAGCTTACATGAGAATCCGCAAGCGAATAGAAAACGGTTTTGCCCTCGCGCCGAAACTTTACAAGCTGCGATTGTTTCAGTACGCGAAGCTGATGCGAAATTGCAGAAGTGCTGAGATTCAAAAGCTGCGCAATATCGCATACGCACATTTCGCTCTCAAACAGCACATAGAGTATTTTTATCCTTGTGCTGTCTCCAAACACTTTATACAACTCCGCAAGATCGTACAAAAGTTCTTCATCGGGCATCGATGCATTGACCTTTTCAATGATTTCTTCATGCGCATGCATGAATTCACAGTTCGGAATCGTGTCGCCCATAAATCCCGGCCCCCTTTTTATCACCTTATCAACTGCCTGCTTGTTCTCGCAAACATTTGAACATCTGTTCAATTGTTATTATACACAACTGCCCCTTCATTGTCAACAGTTTTTTGAAAATAATTGAGCAATTGTTCAATTGACCGTGTTTTATCTGCAATCGCCGTTTCTTCTCTTACCTGAGTCATGCGTATATGCATTCGATAAACCGTGTCTGTTTACCCCTCTGTTCTTTTGTTGCGGCTCTGCCGTATAGTATGTTTTTGTTCCGCAAACTTTTTTGAAAATATACCAAAACATTTTTGAACAAGTTTGTATATTCGAGCATTTTCGGGCGAATTTTTGCCTCGAAAAAGAGGTTGAATGATATATAACGCTGACGGAAGAGTTTCGAAATTGCCTTTAAAATGTCCGAAAGTAATCTCAAATGTGCGATTATACTGCGATTACTGCGTGTTAGAAAGTTTGTCAACCCCTTGCTTGTAATAGTCATCTTTTACCATGCACTTCACAAAATCACCTAACATGGCTATAATTCATATCAAGCTCACAGCAGAACAGAGTATGAGCAAGTCCCGCCCGTGAGGAAATACAAGTAAAACAATGGAGGTTTTATATGGTTCTTTTATGGCAGTCTTCGGCGTTTTTGCTGCGATTGGGGTTCTTCCCCCAACACGCCGGGTTCGGGTATCTCGCATGTGCAATCAGCTCAATTGCAGCGAACCCGATGAACTATTACGGTCACGGCTCTGATATTTTCGGGATTTTGGAATCCGAATACGGTATCAGCCGCGCTAAGGCTACGCGATGTATGCGATATTCAATTGCAATCGCATGGCAATCTCAAGAGAACAAAGAGTTTCACGCCCTGTTCAAGTCCTACGGAGACGAGTTTCCCCCTCCCGTCAGCGAGTTCATTTTCCGTTCAGCGTTCGAAATCAGATCTGCGCAAATACGAGAATCAGAAACGGATAATTCAATATCTTCCGTACTTAGACCCTGAAATTGTAATTCAAAGCGGTTTTTTTCGTGCTGCGCACCGACCTGACGACAAACAAGGCAAGCGCAAATGTCACGGAAGCCCAAAGCAGCCCCATAACGATTCTTTCTGCGGAAAAGCAAGCTTTTGCAGCACTTTTCTGCAAAGGAATCGTTCGGCAGGCCACAAAACAAATGCATAACCTGTTTGCAAAGAACGGTTCATTGCATCTTTCAACAACCTATGCCCGTGCTTTTGTGCGGGCATTTTGCTTTCTCGCAGTTTTGACGCCCGTGATGCTCCGAACAAACCTTATTTTCAATGAAAAATAACCGACTCTTTATCAAACATTTTCAATGCTTTGCCCGTAATTTTCCGAATCGCGGAAGTCCTCAGCCTGTTACTGCTGCGCAAGCTCAATTGCACTCGATTACTGCAATACGGAAGCTAAAATGTACCAATCCGCTCAAAAAACAACCCGCTGTCAATGCGCTCACAAAGGCTTCGGTACGCAAAACACTCCAAATGCCACCGCTTTTTGCAGCAGCCGTTCTCCAATGTCGTTTCTGAATCCGAATCCTCTATCGTAAAAGACTGCGAACTCAGCCGGCTTCAAGGCGGGAAGGGACGCAGCTATCACGTAAAGTAAACGAAATGCCACCCTCCTTTTTGAAGCTCAATTCGCCTTTTCGAACTCCGTTCCGCACTTTTTTTTGCTTCCGCATAGGATGTTCGTCCTATGCTTTGAGCCATTTTTGCAATTTGGAACTCAAAACACACCAAATCCGACCCGATTTTGCACTTTTGCACCGTTTTCAGGCCTTGAAAGATGACACGAAGCCGAAAACAGTCCGTTTTCGACACAAAAAGAAAAATATATTTTAAAGCCCGATTTAAATATATTTTGCCTCTTTTCGCCCCCCCCTTGGAACCCGCCGCACCTTCTCGAACATGTGCCCGAGAAGGTGCTCGGCAGGGGTGAAATCTTGAAAGCAGGCTCAATCGCTCTTGACAAGTCGAAGCTATATATGTTATAACATGCGTGCCAGAGTACACAAAGAACAGCTTTAAGGTAGAACCGGACAAGCCGTGCTTTATATACTTAAATAGCTGAGTAACTATGCTTGTCGGAAAGCATCCTGAAATCGGCGTTTGCTTTGAAAAAGGAACTCTGCGACAATGCTTTTTTTTAAGCAACCGAGTTAGCATACACTAACTGTGAGGATGCTGCAGAAAATGCGCTGAAAATTAGGATTTTTGCTCAGATAATGATATGAACGGTTCCTTTCGGATCGGAGAAATAATCTTGGAGAAAGGAAGAATTTTCATAACGGAGACGGCAGCAATTATGATTATTACACATACGAAGTCTATAAGCCGATAGATTTCAGATACGAGGTGTAGCGATATGATCGCGAGTGCAGATTAAACAGACTTATATCGCTGCGGCTGCGCATTATGATATGCTCCGGGGGTATTCGGCTGCGATATTTGCTAAATGCTGCTTTATATGGTATAATTCAAATGAAACTTTGGATAAGGCTTTTGAGGAAAAAATGCCTGTGGAATTCTTCCGATAAGGGGTATTTTTTCTGCAAAACGGGTTATCCGGAGGTTTTTTGAGCGCAAATGCGCGGCTGCGCATTGATATTGAGTCGGCAGGGAGGATGCTTTCTATGAAACATAAGATAATCGGAGTTGACCCGGGCTCTCCTGCGGCTTGTGCGGGTGTCTGCGCCGGCATGTACCTCACCTGCATAAATGATTTGCCGGTTGTTGATATTATCGATTATGAACGTCTTACTGCCGAAGAAAGCATTGAATTAACACTCTGTGCGGACGGCGCTCAATGCGGCAAACAGCAGAAAGAATTCAAAATTTCGCTCACTAAGGAAGAATATGAGCCGCTCGGACTGAACTTTGAAACAAGTCTCATGAGTCCGGTGCGGCAATGTGCAAACCATTGCATATTCTGCTTTATCGATCAGATGCCGCGCGGCAACAGAAAAACGCTGTATTTCAAGGACGATGACTGGCGACTGTCGCTGATAATGGGCAATTATGTCACGCTTACAAATGTCAGCGACAGAGAGTTTGAACGTATGATTGCCCGCCGCGTTTCACCGCTCTATGTTTCCGTTCATGCAACGGACGGCGCAGTGCGTAAACGCATGATGCGGAGCCCAAATTCCGAAAACATTCTTTCACGGCTTACGCGTCTGCACGAAGAAGGACTTGCATTCAACTGCCAGATTGTGCTTTGTCCCGGCTACAATGACGGGGATGTGCTGAAGCAAACATTGAATGACCTTTTTGCCCTCCGCCCGGAATGCCGTTCCGTGGCTGTGGTTCCTGTTGGACTCACTGCACATAGGCAGGGACTTGCAGAGATTCAGCCGACAACTGCGGAAAGTGCATCCGCTGCCATCAAACTTATCGATGAGTTTAAAAAGAATCATGGGCTTTCGGACTTTGTATATGCATCGGACGAGATGTACCTTGCGGCCGGTCAGGAGCTTCCGACGTTTGAGGAATGCGGTGATTTTGAACAGATAGAGAACGGCGTCGGACTGTTCAGACGGTTCGAACACGACTTTATGAATGCACTGGAAGATTTACCGACTGCGCCCCGAATGCGTGAGTTTGATTCCGTGAGCGGGGTCTCCATCGCGCCGCACATGAGCAGGCTTTTCAAAAAACTTCTGCCGTACAATATAAAAATCAATGTGCACCCCGTTGTTAACGATTTTTTCGGCAACACCGTCACGGTCACGGGATTGGTTACGGCGGGAGATATAATCAAGCAATGCAAAGACTGTTTGAACGGAGAAGCTTTGCTGATACCGCACACGATGCTGAGAGAGAATGACGTTGTTTTTCTTGACGGAATGTGCACTGACGAACTTGCGGCTGCCCTCCAAAACCGATTTGGCGCGTCAGCGCGGACGACGGTTATGATTTTATTGACGAT